>Ga0335085_10000108_pt1 | contig 270207 bp, 207 predicted proteins | sample Lox_Sample_45_FD_206712 | JGI IMG/M metagenome (GOLD analysis project Ga0335085, IMG submission 206712) | Soil microbial communities from Loxahatchee National Wildlife Refuge, Florida, United States - Lox_Sample_4.5 | ecosystem: Environmental > Terrestrial > Soil > Wetlands | place: USA... | reverse complement strand
GTTTTTCATATGTGGGTTTTCGACTTATCCTTTCGTTTTCCCCTCCTGAGTGCCGGGGAAGGCAGGTGCGCTGAACTTACCGTGTTGAAGGGCCCTGGACCGCAATTTAAAAAATATGGCCATATTGAAGAAGTGCATAACGCCGAGGATAAGGATAATGGCTCCCACCTTGATGCTGAGCATTTCGATGAGTTGCCGTGTATCGCCGATATTTTCCGTTATGGAGAGGGTACGTACCGCGTAGCCGATATTGATCAGATAGAATCCAACCAGCAGCAGATTATTGACGGAGTTGGCCAACGCGGCATTACCGTGAAAAATATCAACCAGAAAGACTTTTCCGTTTCGGAAAAGCGTGCGCGCTACCCAGATCGTCAACGTAATGGTGAGGACGAGATACATAGTGTAGGTGGTGATGACGTAAGACATACTTGTGTGATTTAAAAATGGATCAATGATGTTGGGAAATTTTTTTGGCCGGCCGTGTCCTGCATATATTTCTGAACATTCAATAATTATTGAAATAAATCCGGAAAAAAAGGTACTTACCGGGCGGCTGCTCCGAACAACTTGACGAGGCTGCCCAGGAACCAATGTTCATCCGCCCTGATCATGGTATCCAGGGTCTTATCCGCCTGCTCGCTGAATTTCCGGAGATTCTGGATGGTGTCGGTGAAGGTTTTGACGGCCTTGTCCCTGCGGTCGCCTTCCACCTCGCCAAGTTCTTTTAAGACCGGGATCAGCTGATCCAATTCGCGCTTCTTCCGCTCCTTTACGATCTGCCGGGCCACCTTCCAGATATCTTTTTCCGCCGAAAAGAATTCCCGTCGCTCCCCGGGTATCAGCACTTTTTGCACCAGCCCCCAGTCGATCAACTCCCGGAGATTCATATTCGCGTTTCCGCGGCTGATATCCAGTTCGTCCATTACGTCTTCCGCGCTTAGGGGATCCGGGCTGACCAGCAACAACGCGTGGATCTGCGCCATGGTGCGGTTGATCCCCCAATTGGTGCCGAACCGGCCCCAGTCCGCGATGAATTTGGCTTTTGCTTCGGCTAATTGCATGCGGTAAAATTAGGCGAAATTTCTGAACTTTCAAAATATATTGGAAATAAAATCCGGCACGACCGATTTATTATTGACCATATTGCAGCTTGAAATTGATCGGTTGTATCTTATACGACTTCACGCGCCGACCCCTCTTCACGGCCGGGATCCATCGCGGGGACCGGGTCACCGCCTTCAGCGCGGGCAGTTAGTTCTTCGGACAAGTGTACCGCTTCTCCTCTTTGAACGAGAAACCCTTTCCCGGGCGGATCACGAACGCCAGGTAGATCCCGCCGTTTGCCATCTTTGTTTTGGTGAACAGATCCGCCCAGTTGTCGATTCCCATCAGCAGGGGGCCCGCTTTAAAAGCACCTCCTGCCCAAACCTTTCCGTCTGTCGTAACCTGCAGCGGCAGGTAGGCGCCAAGGCGCTTCGTCTCCCAGCGGGGAGTGACCGATAATAGCGTGATCTCCCTGGTGAAAAGCCGGTTTCCCCGGTTCGACGCGCCCAGGTTCAACGTCAGATTGGCATTCACCGCAAAATGATTGGGCAGCGGCCGGTCTACATTGACCACCAGTCTTGCCGGGTTCCAGATCTTGAATTTGCCGGCAATCGAACTATATGCATTGACAATAGTCGCCATGCTGTCATTAAAGGCCGCCAGCGTGCTTATGCGGGCGAATTTCTGATCTAACGCCGAATCGGTCACATCCGCCCTCGGATCCCCCAGCACTCTGCTTTGCGATCCGTAGACATATTGATTGAATCCGATATCGAGGAGGGAAATGCCGATCTTCCAATCATAATCATAGTAACTGTCCCCTTCGCCATAGACGGTTACTGTCTGCGGTTTCACCAGGTACTCAACGCCCATGTCAAAGGCCGCCCCCGGCTTTGTATGCCCGAGGAAATCCTTCCAGTTCCGGGTCGTACTGTGCCCTTTCTTCCAGTAGTCATAGTTGGATGAATAACCGTATTGCCCGCTCCCTGCGGCCAGGTCATAGACTGTCAGGATACTGCCGGTCGGCACGGTGCGGTCCACCGAACCGCCATTCAACCGGGCGAAGGCGCCCGAGATCCCTCGCATACACTTTAACGTTATCCCGCCGTTCAGCCGGCCGTACGCATTGTCAAGTAAAGTCCTGCCATAGGTGACGAATGCTTCCACCCAGCTGCTGGTTACCATATTGCCATTGTAGACCGCGCCTTCATTAAAGTTGAAGAATTCGTTCATATTCCTCAGCGTATCATTATAGAACACCGGGCCTGTCCGGGCGACCCCATAGCCGCGGATATTGGCGCCGAAGCTGATGGCCTGGTTCCGGCCCAGCGCAAGGCGCACATTCAGCAAGTGTAGATTGAAATTGAAGGCGGCGTACCGCGCGAGCCGGCCGTTATTCCACGTATATCGGATCGTGTCCCTGGTGAGATAGCCGAAATCGGTGAGCTTGATGGCATTGGTGGTGTTCTTCTCCTGGATTGAAAATATCGTGATATCCCAGGGGTAAGCGACATTGACGATCGAAGCCGGGTTATTTGCGGCACCGATCGCCCCGGCATATGGTGAGCCTTCTATGGCATGATAGTCCTGCGCCCGACAGGATACGGAAAGGATCAAACCGGCAATAAGCAGGCTGTTAAAACGGCTCACCATGTGTCTGACGGATCAAAAATGAAACCAATCCTGGAAAAGGCTTTAACGAATTTAGCAAAAGATTCGTTCGGCGCTCGCTGCCGAACAAGGATTGTAAAAGCCGCCCAACCCACAGGCGCTTCCCGAACTGGCTGTTCCATTGGTCGATATACTCCTGTTCCATTTCATGACGGGCTAACTGCCCTTTAAACCAGGCGTCGATATTGCGATGGGCGATCTTACTGCCATGCAGTGCCATGCTCATGCCGTTGCCGGCTAACGGCGGGATCATCCCTGCCGCATCTCCGATAAACAGGACATGATCTTCCACGCGCGCTCTTTTTTCATAGCTGATCTGGGATATAGTTACGGGCTGAGCAAAGAGAAAGTTGGCTGTCGAGAAAATATTTTCCAAAAAAGGATTCTTCCGGAGGATGTTTTTTTCCATCTCCGCGATGGAATTGCCGCATTCCCTGAGATTGCGCGCGGTTGTAATATAGCAAAGGCAGCATTTATCCTCCTCTATCCGGGAGATGCCACAATAGCCGTCGCGGAAATTATGCAGTCCAATGCGGTCGGCCGGGACATCCGCGTAGACGTGATATTTTACACCTACATAATTATTCAACCGGTCGGATCTCTTCTGTGTAAAAGCCCGTCGCCATTTGATATCCAGGTTGCTTCGCTTTCCGCAGGCCGCGCAGGCAATCCTGGAATGAAGATCGCCCGCACTCGTCCGGACCGTGAACATCGATTGCCCGAAGCGCATATCGGTCACCTTTACCGATTCATGCAACTCAACACCTTCCGAACGCGCGATCGCCGCCATCGCCGAGTCGAGCTTAAAGCGGCTGATCCCGAATCCGCCAAGGGGCAGATCGTGCAGGATCGATACTCCGTTCGGCGCCGATACGTGCAGGTGACGAATGATCGGCAGGTTCCAGTCGCTTAAGGGCAACCCCAACTCCTCCAGGAAATTCCAGCTTTCCAGGCTGACATATTCTCCGCACACTTTGTGATAGGGATAGATTTCTTTTTCCAGCAGGGCAACTGAGTAACCGGATCTGGCCAATTGGATGGACAGCGCCAACCCGGCAAGGCCGCCGCCGGCAATGACGGCATCGTATGTCTTTTTATCCGGCCGCATAAGAGACGGTTAAACCGGCAGTCCGGTACAATAGCCACCGGAATGCCCATTTCCACTTTAACTGATAGCCGTCGACTCCCGCTTCCTTCAGGATCTTCTTCCATTCGGCCCGGGTAAATCCGCGCAACACAGAAAGGGGAGCGTCATTTTTTACCAGGTATGACCCGGACCACCACTTCGTCAGCCACCGGATGGAGTGATAGGCAAGCGGATGTCGATGCAGGTCGTTCACATACCAGCCCGCGGCGCTGTTGGTTTCCATCCAACGGATCATGAAGACCAGCTCCTCGTCCGAAAAGTGATGACAAAACAGCGACGAAAAAATGATATCCGGCTTTCTCCGGTCGAAATGCACCTGCCGATAATCGGAATGGATCCAATCCGCCGGCCCGCCCCGCCACTTTTCCCTGGCCACCTTAATGCAATGCGGGTTGATATCTACGCCGACCATCTCCGCTTCGACCCCCTGACGCCGGCAATACCGGCTCAAAACCCGAAGGTTGTCTCCGCCTCCGCAGCCAATCTCGCAGATCCTTATCCGACGTCTGCCGCCCAGGAGTTGTCGCAATCCCAGGATGGTTATCCGGTGGCCGCCAAGCCAGGTATTGATAAAATCCAGCTCCCGCATGTTCCGCTCGATGTCGGCAAAAGGAATATTGTCCTGATCCAGTATTTCCTTCTCATAGCTGCGCTTCGCAAATCGGGTCATTGCTAATTCGTTTCTGCGATAAATGTCTCCATCGTGAGTCCCGGACCAAAGGCGGCGGCGAAAATCCGGTTGGGTCGTTCGTATTTTAGTCTGGCCATCATTCGCTGAAGGACATAGAGGATGGTGGGCGAAGACATATTTCCGAAAAGTTTCAGGGTTTCATAGCTGTCATCCAGACAGCCTTGCGGCAAGGAAAGGCTTTTGGAAATGGTGTCCAGGATCTTTTTGCCTCCGGGATGGATACACCAGTCGCTTATCTCGTTGCGGCGAACTCCGCTCTTCTCCAGCGCGTGGTGGACCAGACCCGAAAAATCCGCTTCGATCAGATCCGCGACATAGTGACTGAGTGTCATCCGAAATCCGGTGGACGAAAGATCCCAGGTCATTTCACCTTTTCCTTTTGGAACGATCTCCGAATAGAATCCCTTAAGCCGAAGCCCGGGCGCCGGATCATCGTCCGAAGTCAATAGCACGGCAGCGGCCCCATCGGCAAACAACAGGCTGGACAACATATTGTCCACGGTGGCTTCCTGTTGAAAATGCAGGGTACAAAGCTCCGTACAGACGACAAGAACCTTTGCGCCCGGATCGGCGCTTATCAGGACATCCGCCAGTTTAAGCGCATGTACGGCTGCGTAACAACCCATAAAATTAACCGAAGTGCGGAACGCTGTTGCCGGCATTCCGAGTGCTTCCACTAACTCGAGATCGAGACCGGGGGCGCTGACGCCGGTACAGCTCACCGTGATGAGATGGGTGACCGAAGCCGATTTCAGCTTCCGGTCCAGACATCGGCGAATGGCGCCGATGGACAATGGCGCCGCGCATTTCCGGTACAGTGCCAGCCGCCGCTCCAATGTGGGGAACGGCTCCAGGTTTTCCGTCGGTGGATAGAACTTCCACTCTTTTGTCGGGCGGGTATAATCCGGGATCACCGAATACCTCCATTCAATTCCGCTTTGCTGGTACAGGTATTTCAGCTTTCTGTTTGACTGACTGTCCAACGCATAAATTCGTTGCATGAAGGGAAGAATATCCTCCTGCCGGTGTTTGTACTCCGGGACAGCGGTTCCAATAGAAATGATCTTACTCAAAATATTACGCTTGTTAATCTAATATTCACCGCTGCAAAGATAGGACCAATCGGGTCTACCATCCGCCGATCACGAGCACAAGTACGAACCCTGCGTTTAAACAAATGGAACCCAGAACGTTCATCCGGATCGAATTGGCATAATTTGCCCGGGCAGGATCCTTCCAGACCTTGCCGGCCCATATTAGAAAATAAACGACCACCGGCAGCATGCAGGTTGCCAGCACATAAAATTCTCTGGTCTGCAGTGTTGAAAAAAAATAATAGATCATCATCAGGAAGGCAAGCAGATACAGCAAGCCGGTGAAGACGAAGCTACCCCGATAACCCAGCAACATACTCAACGTCCTTACTCCATCCTTCGCGTCGTCCTCGAACTGATATACCTGCGTCAGTGGATAGAAGCCACCGAGCAGCAGCGAGCTGATCACCATAGGCACCCAATATTCGCGAAGCTCCGATCCGATTTCGGGATGTGAACCCGGTAAGTGACTTCCGTGGAAGACAAGAAAAAAAACCAGCGCGCCCTGACATGTGGCCACCGTCACCCACCCCGCCACCGGATATTTTTTCAGGCGGATACCCCGGTAGCTGTATGCCCGCGACGCCAGGATATAAACCAGCAGACCGGCGGCAAAAGTCCAGCCAAGGAGCAGGCCCAGGATCAGAGCAAGGATATCCATCCCGAGGGTCACTACAAAGAGCTGCCGCGTGGGCGCAGGCGGACGCTCCAACCCGCCGATCGGTCCGCTGTCACGATCCATGTAACTGTTGTATCCGTTGCTTGCCGGGTATACCAACAGATGCAGGATCACAAATACCAGCATAGCCCGGGCCCAGTCCCGTTCCTGCGGGCCCACCTGACTGAGCGCGAACCAGAACACCGGCATCAGGAAGACAGAAAACGGAAGCCGCAGCAGCTGCAGAGTCGAACGTTCGAATCTAATCATACGATTACGCGACAGCGAATTTTGTTGACATGGTCAATTGCTCGTAGACGATCTTGCCCCAGACAACTATAGCCATGACCGCCTTAATACCATAGGGACGGATGAAGCCGTTGCGGATGCCGGCCGGAACGAGATCGGACACCGACATGGAGATCAGCAAAAAGGAGAGGATCAGCAACACGTTGTCCAAACGATCGCGCTCCCGCGAAAAATACCAGATCCCGATTCCCGCCATTGCGATAATATAGGTGGGCGACTCTGCTTTATGGTTGAAGATCACCATCCAGATCAGCGTCGAGGAAAGGTACAGCAGCCGATAGGTCAGATTTGAATATAGTTGCCATCGCAACAGCGGCAAGAGGAAAAGGATCATCGCCCCGACCGTTACGAAATTCTTGGCCGACCCCAGGTTGAACCATTTTTCCAATAGCCCCATAACCGATAGTCCGATGGAGGCCGAACGATCGTTTACCAGCAAATGCAGCCAGCTTTGATATAGAAAGAGCAGCTGATGGCCGTTCACGACTAAAAGCGGGAGCGCGCCGAACAACAACATCCAGCATACCGACCAACCGGCGAGCTTCCATTTTCCCGGATACCACAAATAGAAAATAAAGGCCAGCGCACCATAGATCTTAATATAGAACGAGAAGACGATGCAAAGGGTTGACAACATATAATTCCTGCGTTCCGCCAGCGCGAGACCCAGAATGGTCAGCCCCGCCATTAACCCGTTGCTTTGGGTATTCTGGATGGACAGGAGCATTTCAAGCAAACAGAAAAGAAGGATCCAGGCCTTTTTCCTGTCTTCGAGCCCCGGAAGCAACCTGATCCCGGCAAAGAGACAAAGCGAATTGACCAGGTTCCAGAGCAGCAGCCCTACCGGATCGGGCATCCATGAAAGCATCCCGAAACATAAGGCAAAACCCGGGCTGTATTTGTAAAGATCCCAATGGTCGTCCGGGAAAAGCTGATAGATGTCCTTTCCCCGGATCAGGTGGTAAAAGGAAAATTTAAAGATGCGGAAGTTGTTGTAGTCGATATAGGGACGGCCGCCCGGAATGTAGACCTTAGGCCCGGCGGACAGCCCCTGCACGGCGGCAATCACCGCGATGGCGACATAAGCGATCAGTGCAATGGACAATAATTTTGATGATGATCTATTTTCCATAAGGGGTCATTCCGGCGCAGTCGCAGTCGGTTTCTACCGGTACCTGCAACAGCCCCGCAAAATAGCGGTAATGGCCGATCCGGTCTTCCCGTTCCCTGCGTCCGGCCGGCGATTGCCTGCGGCACTCGATATTTCCGTTGATGATATTGATGGTCATGCCAAACCCGGGTCGGCGACCCAGGCGGAGGTCCTCCGCGCCGGGCTGCCATTTTCCCGTCATCACCGCATGGCAGGATGGTTCGCCGTCGTCGGCGCGCATCCAGAACCACAGTGCGGTCCGAAAGGCGATCACTCCGTCATGGCTGACCAGCTCCGGGTGCGCCAGCAGCGGCAATTTCAGCTCGGCGCCCGCCTGACCGTAATTGTATGGATAGCTTAACTGGATAGGGCCGCGGCCATAGTAGGTCTTTCCCGGTACCGCTTTGTATGGGCTGCCGCCGCTGGAATCATATTGCCGGCAATGGCCGTCGCCGCACCCCAGCTCTTCCGTGAAGTACAGCCCCCAGGCAAACGAACCGCCCGGCGATCCCGTGCCGCCATTGGTCGTCTCATGGGCGATCTCCGCAAAAAAAGCAGCCAGCTCGCGCCGCCGTACCGTAATGTCCCCTACTCCGGCAAACAGAGGAAAGCCTGCCGCCGCTTTGATCAGGGCATCATAACTGTAAAGCGGATGGTGATGCGGGAAGAAACGTTCGTATTGCGACAGGCTTAGAATGGAGGCGAGCCCGCTCTCTGCCTTTGGACCGGACGATCGACCCGGTATAACAGAGAGTCCCGTCAACAGGAGCAGAAGAAGGCATCGCATGATCGCCAAAATTAGGCAAATTCTACCATTTTTCGTCCCCTTCGCTTTGATTGATACGCACGGAAAATTCGGTAGGTTCGTAAGGCTTGCGCTCTTCCGGCGGCTTGACTTCGCCATTTCTCCGAAGTTTTACGTTGCGCTTTGGGTCTTCCGGCCCTTTGCCGCCTTCGGGGCGCTTAAGCTCCCCGGGCTGTTCGACCGCCGCGGGCCGTTTGACTTCCGCCGGGCGTTTAACGCCGGCCGGATGTTGGCCTGCTGCAGGGCGTTTGGGCTCGGCGGAACGTTTGACTTCCGCAGGACGCCTGGCCTCCACGGGATGTCGGACGTCGGCAGGGCGTTTGACTTCCGCCGGGCGTTTGACTTCGGCCGGCCGTTTGACTTCCGCCGGGCGGTTGACCTTAACCGGGCGTTTGGCGTCGGCCGCGCGTTTGACTTCCCCGTTTCGTCTTGGTTCGTCACGCCGCCTCTGGTCTTCCCGCGGGTTGTTGCGATCGCTACCATTTATGCCGCCCACCAATACATGGGGATGGTCCTCCACGACGGGTATCGGCTTTGCGATCAGCTTTTGAATATCGCGCAGGTATTCCTTTTCTTCCTGGTCGCAAAAGGACAGCGCGATACCGCTGGCTCCGGCCCTCCCGGTCCTGCCGATCCGGTGAACATAGGTTTCCGGTACATTCGGCAGTTCAAAATTGATGACATGTGTGAGATCGTCGATGTCGATACCGCGTGCGGCGATATCCGTCGCAACGAGGATCCGCGTATGCCGGTTCTTGAAGTTCTCCAGTGCCCGCTGGCGCGCATTCTGGGATTTGTTGCCATGGATCGCTTCCGCCCGGATACCCGCCCGGGCCAGCCCCTGTGCGACTTTGTCCGCGCCGTGTTTGGTGCGGGTAAAGACAAGCGCCGTAGGAATGGAACTGTCTTTTAAAAGATGCAGCAGCAAAGATCTTTTGTCTTTCTTTTCGACGAAATACAGCGATTGCTGAACGGTCTCGGCGGTCGTGGACTCGGGCGTAACCTCTACCTTCAACGGGTTCACCAGGATAGTATTTGCCAGCTTCTGGATTTCCGGCGGCATGGTAGCGGAGAAGAAAAGAGAATGTTTTTTCGGCGGCAGTTTTGTCAGCACTTTCCGGATGTCATGGATAAAACCCATGTCCAGCATCCGGTCCGCCTCGTCGAGGACAAAATACCGGAGATGTTGCAGGTGCACATAACGCTGATCAATAAGGTCCAGCAACCGGCCTGGTGTCGCCACCAGGACATCCACTCCCTGTTGCAGGGCTTGCACCTGCGGGTGCTGCGGCACGCCGCCAAATATGACGGTGTGGCGGATGCCGGTGAACTTGCCATAGGCAGCAAAACTTTCATCGATCTGGATCGCCAACTCACGGGTAGGTGTAAGTACAAGGGACCGGATCGGTCGTGGAGAACCCGGACGGGTCTCTTCGCGAACGCCCGCGGAATCTTCACACATTAATTGCAATAACGGAAGCGCAAAGGCGGCGGTCTTTCCTGTCCCGGTCTGCGCGCAGCCCAAGAGATCTTTTCGGCTAAGGATGATCGGTATAGCCTGCTCCTGGATAGGCGTAGGGATGGTGTACCCTTCATTATCCAACGCCTTTAGCAAAGGCTCAATGAGATTGAGATGTTTGAACGACAAAATAATAACTATTTAAATTGTAAAAAGCCCATCTACACAGCATTATCCTTCAGGAGTTATAACAGAAGGTTGTCACGAAAGTGAATAGAAAGGAGTATAACGGGCGCAAAGGTAGGAAGAATCAGCCGAATGACCAAGGCAAACGGAAATTCCGATCTTAATAATTGAAATTCAGCCTGTTGAGGTTCGGGGCGTCCGGGGGTGAATATTTCTTGAGAAAAAAATATGGTCTTTTTCGACCGCACATCGATATTCTTCTTATATTTGTCCTCGTTAGCGGTTTCAGGTATTCAACCCCCTGGTTAAGGCTCCACAAGGGTTGGACCGGTGACAGGATCGGCGGGTCATCGCAAGCTTGCCGACGCCCTTGCCGGCGCTCCCTGTCCAAGACCGCAGCGGACAATTCCTATAAGAGGATAGACAGCGCGACCTATCCGATCGGCCTATATCAACTTTTTAAGTTTGGTTGGAACAGCAAGGACACAGTTCTTAAGGGCGGCCTGTTTCTACAGGAGTGCCCAATAGGATAAGGTTTAAAGGGCCGCCTCATGTCTATGAGGCGGCTTTTTCCGTTGGGATTTCCGTTGGGATTCCGTTGGGAGCTAGAAAAAGCTGACAAAGAATTGGCCCTCTACCTCGTAATAATAGGAATGTTCCTGCCTGGAGAACCGGATCGGTGCACCCAATTCCTTCAGGACCTTGAGGTACTCGTAGAGGCTTCTTTCGGAAATACCCATTTTTCGGGCAAACTCAGGCGGGGATCCCGTCCTTTTCCGCCGGATGAATTGATCCAGCCGTTGTAATAGGTTAAGGTATTGTCGCATGGCAGTAATTTTTTTGCTTCCGGAACAGACCTTAACCATATTCCTTCTGCATAAATATACGGCAAATAAATAGCCGGGCTCCGCCGGGGTGCAGAAAATCCGACAGGATAAGAGATAATACCGGGGTCACTGCATTATATCATCATGCGAAGCGGCTCTTCCAACAGGTTTTTTACCGTTTGCAGGAAAGCGGATCCCGTCGCCCCATCCACCACCCGGTGGTCGCAGCTGAGGGTCAGCTTCATGATATTGCCGGGAACAACAGCTCCGTTCTTTACGACCGGAACAGGCTGGATGGAACTGATCGCCAGGATGCAGGCATCCGGCGGGTTGATGATGGCAGTGAATTCATCTACACCGAACATCCCCATATTGGAAATGGTAAACGTGCTCCCTTCCCAGTCTGCGGGCTGCAGCTTCTTGTTTTTTGCCCGTTGCGCCAGATCCTTTACTTCGGCGGAGATCTGCGAAAGGCTTTTTGTATCGGCAAACCGCACAACCGGCACCAGCAGGCCATCCTCAATCGCTACCGCTACGCCGATATTGACATGGTGATTGATCCGGATCTTGTCCCCGAGCCAACTGCTGTTGATAGCCGGATGTTGTTTTAGCGCCACGGCAACGGCCTTTAGCACAATATCATTGAATGAGATCTTTACCGGCGACACTTCGTTCATTCGGGCCCGGCTCTCGATGACTTTGTCCATATCGACGGTCATGGTCACGTAGAAATGCGGGGCGGTGAACATGCTTTCCGCCAGCCGCCTGGCAATTACTTTTCGCATTTGTGATACCGGGACCTCCTCATAACTGACCTGACCGGCAGGGGCGGTTGCAACACCCGGTTTGCCGCCGGATGCAGGCGCCGAGGCAGCCGCGGCGGGAGTATAGCTGTCGACGTCTTTTTTTATGATCCGGCCGTTGTCGCCGCTACCCGTAACCTTAGTGATATCGATCCCTTTCTCCGCAGCCAGTCGCTTTGCCAGCGGCGAAGCTTTGATGCGGCCATCGGCGCTGACGGATAAACCGCCGTGGGCGGAGTCCGGTTCGGCCGGCGCAGCTGCGGCCGGCGCCGGTGCAGCTCCATTGGCAGCCGTTCCCGAAGCTTGTGCCGCTCCGGAACCTGCTGCTGTGCCCGGCGCACTTTCGCTTTTATTTTTGGCCGCGGCGAGGATCTTTTCGATGTTCACTTTCTTTTCATCCCCGATAACGGCCAACAGGTCGTTAACGGCAATCTTCTCGCCCTTCTTTGCACCTACGTATAACAACTTACCTTCCTTATAGCTTTCCAGTTCCATCGTAGCCTTATCCGTTTCGATATCGGCGAGGATGTCGCCTTTTTTCACCGCATCGCCGACCTTCTTATGCCAATCCGCGATCACTCCTTCGGTCATTGTGTCGCTCAGTCGCGGCATCAGGATCACCTCTTCCTGTTTAGACAGGTCCAGACCGGTTCCTGCCGTTGCGGCGGTTGCGGTTTGCGCCGCAACGGCCGTAGCTGTGGCGGCCGGCGCCGAGGCAGCCGCCGGCGCATTTGATGCGGCAGGAGCCGCCGCCGGGGCGCTTGTCTTTCCACTCTTGACGAGGCCTGAAATATCCTCACCCGGCGCACCGATGATCGCCAGCAGATCGTTGACCTGAACCTTCCCGCCCTTGTCCGTACCCGTATACAATAACGTGCCTTCTTTGTAGCTTTCCAGGTCCATGGTGGCCTTGTCCGTTTCCACTTCCGCCAGCAACTCGCCTTTCCTGACGGGATCCCCCACCTTTTTGTGCCAGGCGGCAATCACCCCTTCCGTCATCGTGTCGCTTAACCGGGGCATTAAAATAACTTCAGCCATAACGCATTATCTTGTTTGGGCCGGCCACCGGCCGGATAAATGAAAAGTGAAATCGAGCCGTGAAATTAAGATATTTTGAATGAATAGCAGCCTACTTACGCAACCTTCACGTTCCCCGTGCGTTTAAGCACGCCCCAATGTTGTAACTCGCCTTTAAGGGCCCGCCGGACAGCGCGGAAAAGCACCAGCCAGGTTAGCCAGCGCCAGATGAGCCGCTGGGGAATCAGCCAGATGAGCCGGGAGATCCTCTCCCGCTCAAAGCAAAAGGCCAGCAGCGCAACCAGCAGATCGACGACCATAAAGACCAGATAATAGCCGGCGATCTTGCTGGCATTTCCCGTCAACAGGCCTACCACCATGAAGAAATCGGCCAGCGGGATCACAAACGGTATGATGTATTGAAAGATCAGAACATTTGGCAGGGCAGCATAACCCAACCACCGGTACCGCCAGTTGAGCAAGGCGTCCCGGTTCTTCCAGAACGTCTGCATCACTCCGTAGCTCCAGCGAAACCGCTGTTTAAAGAATTGCTTCAAGGTCTCGGGAGCCTCCGTCATCGCGATGGCCATGTTGTCGTTCTCCACGATGTAACCGCAGCGCAGGATGCGGATGGTCAGGTCGCAGTCTTCCGCAAGCGTATCTGTCGTAAAGCCGCCGGCTTCTTCGATCGCCTGTTTCCGGAAAGCACCTATCGCGCCCGGTACCACGGTAATCGCATTCAAATAGGCAAAGGCTCTGCGGTCGAAATTCTGGCTGCTGATATATTCGATCGCCTGCCAACGGGTCAGCAGGTTGACCTGATTACCTACTTTCACATTGCCCGCTACCGCACCGACGATATTCCTGCCGACCGCGTCGCCCGACCCGCCCGTCCGCTTTTGCCGGAACCGGTTATCACCGAAATGCATCACCAGCCTGGACACGGCATCCGGAAGCAATTTGGTATCGGCATCGATACAGATCACGTATGCTGCATCCGACCGGCTGACCCCATAATTTAATGCCGATGCCTTTCCGCCGTTGGGTTTTGAATAGACCTTGACCTTCGGGTTGTCGGCAAATGCCCGGCTGACCTTCTCGTAGGTGGCGTCGGTACTGCCGTCATCCACAAAGATGATCTCGAAATTCGGGTAGTCGCCGTTCAGCAGGCTCTCGACGGAGCCGACCGCATTGATCTCCTCATTGTATGCGGGAACGATAATGCTCACCAACGGCGCTCCTACGCCTTCCGGGGTCCACCAGGCGGTCAGCCCGTATTTCCGCTCGCGAAAAAACTCCTTTGTCGCGATAAACGCGATGAAGAGGACGCGGCTCACCGACAGGATCATAAAGACAACAAAAGTGGAGAAGAGGATATGGCTGCTCCAATAACCCAGTTCAGCAAAATAATAGTTGATCTGCAAAAGGTAATAACCGCTGCCCTTCGGCACCGGTGGCATCATTTCGTCGCGCGTCTTACCGAGGATATCCGCCACCGTGGTAAATTGGAAGCCCCGCTTCTGGAAATAATCGATGATCCGCGGCAATGCCTCTACGGTGGCCTCGCGCCCATCCCCGCCCGCATCATGGAGCAGGATGATATTGCCGCTCAACCCGGCCTTCGTCATTTCATTCTTCCGGCGCACCGTTCGCTCGAATATACTATCCGCGGACGCGCCGGGCTCCCAGTCCAGCGGGTCGATCGATTCGCCGATATCGAGATAGTTTTGTTTCCGCGCGATGGCTACCGGTATAAGTTCCTCCCATTTCTCCGGCTCGAAGTCAGCGTTGTACGGGGCCCTGAACATGATCGTCGATCGCCCGGTAATACACTCGATCAGCAACCGGGTCGACTCCATCTCCAGGATGGCCCTTCGCTGGCTGACCTTGGCGATATTCGGATGGGTAAACGTGTGATTGCCGATCTCATGTCCTTCCTTGAACTCCCGTTTGACGATCGGGATGTTGTTTTCCGCATTGATACCAATAACGAAGAACGTGGCGGGTACGTGGTATTTGCTCAGGATATCCAGGATCTTCGGCGTATACGCGGGATCGGGGCCATCGTCAAATGTCAGCACCAATTTCATCGAGTCCTGCGTGCCGTATTTTCGTGCCACAAAGCGGGACGGCAGACTGTCATAGGTCTCCTCGCTGATCAGCATTTCTCCCGTATTCACCTCCGGCGTGATCCGGCCGTTGGTGGGCGTAGCGATGATATCCAGTACCTCGCCCGATCCTTCATAGTCTACAAAGTCCGCATTGGCCCTCGCGTCCACGCGACTAAACGCGGTAAAGTCGAAATGCGCCACCGCCGACTTTCGCATGTCCTGGTCATAAAAAGACCAGACCCGCGGGTCCTCGTCGCCAAGTCGCCAGATCGCCGTCCCGGGTAACCCATATTCCGTGGTGAACCGCAGGGCGTTGAAGATGGTCGCGGCATCCGTGAACTGCACCTGGTGCTGCACTTTGTCGTCATCATAATACACATAGTGGAGGTTGTAGGAGTCGTTGTCAAAATCGATCACCGCCTCCTCATCTTTAGCCGTGAACAACGCCTCCTGGTAACTGACGGTCCGGCAGGACATTTCCTTCCCCAGCCGCCAGTCGTAGCCATAGGCCGCCAGGCAGAGGATCAGCTTCTGTACGGGAATGTTCTTCACCGCGGCATCCACCGCTCCTTCGATCCATTTCTGGTGGGCAATCGGTCCGGGGCCCGAAGCATCGGAGTACTGGTCGTACGCCATCAAAAAGATGTAGTCGTTGTATTTTGACAGCTCCTTGAAATTGTAATCCTCATTGAACGGGATGACGTCCTGGGTAACCATCAAATGCTGTGCATGCAACTGTTGGTAAAGGTCCCGCTGAAATTCCACCAGTTTTTCATTGTTGGGCTCCTGCAATTCTTCGAAGTCCACATTCACGCCAATAAAATCGTCCTTCTGCAGAATACGGATCACATCCGAGATCAGCCGCTGCTTCTTTACCGGGTCGTTGATGACGCGATGGACGGCATCACCCCGGAATACTTCCTTATAGTTGTTGGAGAGGATGGGCAGGATCTTGACACCCGACTTCTTCATCACCGCCCAGGCCCTGGGATCGATATCGGTCGTTATCGTGTCCGCGGTCGGATCGAGGAAGATCCATTCGGGGATCACCAGGTTCATCTTGTCGATGTACTGCTGCAGCGAAAGAAAGGACTGTGCGTCCCAATCGACATAGAAGGCTGCGCGGATGCCCGACGGGAACTTTGTAAAGGAACGAAAGTTGGTATCCACCTTTACGGGCACCAGGCCCGAACGCTCGGAATCGCGTTTCTGACCGGGGAATGCCCCCCGGCTATAAGGCACTTTCTCATTGATATACTTGCGAAAACCCCCATACTGTTCGATCAGGCTGTTTTTGAACAGAAAAGTGCGGCCGGTATCCAGCACTTTCTTGTACAGCTGGCTTTGCTCCTTGATCCGCGGAAGCGCCGGCGTATAGTTGCGGGAGATGGTGATATAGAGGATGACGACGCCCAATACCAGGAAAAGAAGAACAATTCTCCCGCCCCATTTAAGTCGTTGCCAGCGGCCCGTCGAATTCGTCTGGAAAATCTGCCTTTTTAAGGTTGGTGTCGTGTTGCCGTTCATAGATATCTGTGCGGGAAATGCAAAATTCCAGCCAATCGGTTATTTGTCCAAGTAAAGGAGGCGATTTAACTAAATCTTACCCCTCAATAGTCGAGTTCAAGCCGCAGCCGGTCCTTCAACTCCCTGACCAGCGGATACTGCTCTACGATTTGCCTGAACTGCTCCCGCTTATTCAATGGCCTGTCCACCGGTTCGTCGGTCGGCGCTTTTTCTTCCACGATCACGGTAAAACTGATCGCCTTGTTGCCAAATACCTGTTGCAGGTGATCCGAGATCCCACGTTTCTCCTGCTCGATAAAGCGCTGCTCCAGGTTATTGTTCGCCGAGACTTCGAATGTCTGCGCGTCGATGATTCGCAGCACGGCCAGTTCCAGGCTTTGGACCGCCGGGTTCCTGTTCTCCCGGAGCGAGTCTGCATATTGTTGCCATGCCTGGTGAAGCGGCTCGACTTCCAGCGCCCGGCTGGTCCCGGATTCTTTGTCGCGGGCCCGATCGGCAATTTGCTGCCGGATCTTTGACAAAGAATTGGAGGACGAGGCGGATTCCCGTACCGGCTCCCGATCGGGGTCAGGTTGCACCACTCCGCTCTCAATCATCAGCTTTGCAGCCGCCGGCTGTTTCATTCCTTCCTGCTTTGCCCCCTCCTGCTCCTTCCCATGCTCAGCCGGTCCCTTCTTTTCCCGCCGGGTCACGGGCTCCATCGCCGGAATGCTTCTGAACGATACCGGTCGAAACGGTTCGGCTGTCTTCTTCTTTTCTCCCGGGCTTTCTGCTATTACCTGCATAGCCTGTGCCAAATAACACAGCTTGATCAGGGCGAGCTCCACATGCAGCCGCTTGTTCCGGGCGGATTTATAATTTATCTCCGCATCGTTGACGACATTCAATGCGCTCACCAGGTAGGCTGCATCGACCTTTTTCCCCATGCGTACATAGCGGTCCCTGAAACTCTCCACCGCTTCGAGCAACGAAGCCACCTTTTCATCCTTGCAGACCAGCAGATTGCGTATAAACTCCGCAAGCCCGTTCAGGACGAGGTCGCCTTCGAAGCCCTTCCGGTTGATATCGTCGTAGATCAGCAACGCCTCTGAGAGGTCCTGCTGTTGCATGGCGTCCAGCATGCGGAAATAATAGTCGGCATCCAGGATATTGAGATGCTCCCCGGTATTGCGGTAGCTGAGTTCGCCATTGGTGAAACTGACGATCTTGTCCAGGATACTCAACGCATCCCGCATACACCCTTCACTTTTTTGTGCGATGAGCTGAAGAGCGGCCTTCTCCGCTACAATACCTTCCTTTTCACAGATCTCCTCCAGGTGGTGCACGGTATCGGTAGCGGTGATCCGTTTGAAATCGAAAATCTGACAGCGTGACAGGATGGTTGGCAGGATCTTGTACTTTTCCGTGGTGGCCAATATGAAAATTGCATAGGGGGGCGGCTCCTCCAGTGTCTTTAAAAAGGCATTGAAGGCCGATGTGCTAAGCATGTGGACCTCATCGATGATATAAACCTTGTATTTCCCCGCCTGCGGGGCGAATCGCACTTGCTCCACCAGGGATCGGATATCGTCAACCGAGTTGTTGCTGGCCGCGTCCAGTTCGTGGATATTGAGGGAAGTCCCTTCGTTAAACGATACACAGGAATGGCAATGGTTACAGGCCTCTCCGTCCGGGCTTATATTTTCGCAATTGATGGTTTTCGCCAGGATCCGGGCGCAAGTTGTCTTACCGACCCCCCTGGGACCACAAAAAAGGAAGGCATGGGCCAATTGTCCGTTCCTGATGGCATTTTTAAGGGTAGTGGTGATATGTGACTGGCCCACAACGGTCGAAAAGTCCTGGGGCCGATATTTTCGCGCGCTGACGATGAATTTGTCCATTTTGGCAAACCTACCACAAATCCGCAAAACCCGAAGCACCCATGGCTTCGATTCGCTATCTTTAAAAAAATATCGCGAATTATTTGGTTTATTTACATTGTTAAGTAAATTTGCATTGTAAACATGGGAATTCAGGAACGAAAAGAGAAGCAAAAGCTGGAGATCCGCAAACAGATCCTGGATGCCTCGATCAGGCTATTCAGCGACGAAGGGTTCAGCAATGTCACGATCCGGAAGATCGCCGACCTGATCGAATACAGCCCGACTACGGTCTACCTGTACTTCAAGGATAAAGACGAGATCTTCGCGGCGCTCCATGACATCGGTTTTCAGAAGATGACCGAATTCAACCGGAACCTCGCGTCCATTAACAACCCGCTGCTTCGGTTGCATAAAATGGGGGAGAACTACCTCCACTTCGGACTGGAGAACCCGGAGTTCTATAACCTCATGTTTATCATGGGAGAACCGATGAAAGCATTCGCTGAAACCGACTGTGAATGGGAGGCCGGAGACCGGGCGATCGGCGTTCTGAAAGCAACGGTGGTCGAGTGTATGGAAAAGGGCTTTATCGCAACGGCCGACCCCCAGCTGGTCAGCCTGGCCGTCTGGAGCTTTGTCCATGGACTCGTCTCTCTCGCCATCCGCCAGCGGCTGGAGAAATTCATCCCGCAAAAGGAAATGTCGTTGCCGGTCATGAAGGAAGCGTTGAACTGGTTTGTCAACAACATCGAAAATACCGGAAAGGAAAACTGACCCTCGTACGACCGCCCTGAAGAAAAAGAAGGGCGTTTTTTTTTGACCACGGGTGAACATTGTTAATATTATTTACTTAACTCACAAACAGAACGTTATGCCAAAACACCTTTATCTGCTCCTGCTGACCTGCCTTGTCTTCTTCCGGCCCCTGGCGGCCCAAAAAAGGGAAAGTCTGCCGCTTTCAACGCCGGTTGCCGGCGCACCGAATGCTGCCCCATCTTCCGCTATTCTCGATGATTACATCCGGCTCGGGTTGGATAGCAATCTCGCCCTTCACCAACGAAACTTCGACCTTCAGCGCTCCCAACTCGATCTGCGTCGCGCCAAAAGTCTTTTCTTTCCGCAGGCGACCGTCAGTTCCGAATACACGCTGGCCGATGGCGGCCGGAGTATCGGCATCCCCATCGGCGATCTGCTTAACAACGTCTATTCCACTCTTAACCGGCTTACCGCTACTGACAAATTCCCCCAGGTAGCAAACCAGCATGTCCAGTTTCTGCCGAATAATTTCCAGGACACAAAAATGGAGATCGCCTTGCCGATCCTCAATACCGACCTGCAGCACAACCGGGAGGTCAATACCGAACGGATCAACGAAAGCCGGGCCGACCGCGATATCTATGCCCGCGACCTGATCCGTTCCATACGGCAATCCTATTACCAATTTCTCCAGGCCGGAAAGGCAGTGGAAATCTATCAAAGCGCCCTGCAACTGGCCGAAGAGAACAAAAGGGTAAGCGAAAAATTCGTGGAGAACCAGATGGCGACGCGCGAGATCGTCATTCGCGCAAAGGCCCAGATCAGCCAAGTGCAATCTTCCCTTATCGAGGCGCAGAATTCCGTCCGCAACGCGGCCGCCTTCTTCAACTTTCTGCTTAACCGGCCGCTCGACTATCCGATCACCGCCGACGCCGTATTGATGGAACGTGCTCCGATCCAGCCGACTTCGGCTACCCTGGACCGTCGGGAAGAGCTTGCACGGCTCACCAGCTACCGCCGCATCCTGGAATCCAACCTGAAATGGGACCGCGGCTACCTCATCCCGAAACTCAATGCTTTCTATGACGTCGGGTTTCAGGGGTATGGTATCCATTTGAACAGCTCCCAATTCTACCAGCTTGCCGGTGTACAGCTGGTCTGGCCGCTGTTCAAGGCGAACGACAATAAGTACCGGATCCGGCAGGCTTTAATCGATATCCAATCGGTACACGAACAATACGAGCAGCTCGCCGATCAGTTGTCCCTCGAGCAAACTACCGCGGTCAACAATTACAACTCTGCCCTGGAGGCCCTTCAGGCCCTGAACGACGAGGTGGGAAGCGCCCGCGAAACCTATCGCCTGGCAGAGCGCCGCTTTAACGAAGGACAGGCGCTGCAGATCGAACTGATCGATTCCCGGAATCAGATGACAAGCGCGGAGCTACGCTATTCCCTGGGCCGCCTTGCGCTGCTGGATCGCGCCGCCGACCTCGAACGCGTAACCGCTGCATTTCCCATTAATAACCAGAAATAAAATCGCATATGAATACGCTACCGCTCGCCCGAGTTTCACTCGTCGCCATCCTGGCCTTTGCTTTTACGTCCTGCGGCGACAATCAGGCCGCCGTCATTTCAAAGACGCCTCCTTTGGACGATGCCATTCCGGTCAGTCTTCAACCCGCGACCATCAGCCGTGAAAGCCGCCCGCTGCAATACTCCGGTCTCATGGCGTCGAATGATGAGGCCCGCCTGTCCTTTAAGATCGGCGGCATCGCCTCTCACATTTATGTAAAAGAAGGCGATCACGTGAGGTCCGGACGACTGCTTGCCACCCTTGACCTCACAGAGATCGATGCCCAGGTGCAGCAGGCCACGCTCAATGTTGAAAAAGCAGAACGCGACGAGGCCAGGCTTCGCAATCTGTACCGCGATACCGTTGCGTCCCTGGAACAGCTGCAGAACGGTCACACCCAGGCGACGGTGGCGGCAGAAGCCCTTCGGATCGCCCGTTTTAACCGCCAGTATGCGCAAATCCGGGCTACCACCGATGGGACCATCCTTCAAAAGATCGCGAATGAAGGCGAATACCTCGCGGCCGGAACACCCGTTCTGGTCTTCAATGGGACCGGCAACCGGGACTGGGTTCTCCGCTTTGGCGTATCTGATAAGGACTGGGCGGTCCTGCACCGCGGCGATAAAGCCTCCGTTTCGATCGACGCCTATCCCGATCAGCGGTTCACCGGTGCGATCACCAAGCTCGCCGAATCCGCCGATCCCGCCAATGGCACCTATGCGGTGGAGGTCACCATCGCTCCCGGAGGGCACAAATTCGCCCCGGGGTTGTTTTGCAGCCTCCAGCTTCAGCCGCGCGCGAGCCGGCCATACACCCTGATCCCTGCATCGGCCCTCGCCGAAGGGGAAGGATCAAGCGGGTTTGTTTATACACTAAATTCCGACAACCGTACCGTCACCAGACATCCGGTTCGAATCGCTTATTTTCAGGACGACCGGATCGCTATCAGCGATGGCCTCGACAGCGTTCGGCAAGTCATCGCGGGCGGGGTAGGGTACCTCACCGCGCATTCCACGGTGAAAGTGCAAAATGTAAACCGCTAAAAATTCCGTCATGTCAAATCAAAAACGCCGCCGCGGTCTCACCGAATTTGCCGTCCGCAACTACCAGTTTACACTAATCGTCTTCATCATGCTTGCCGCGATCGGCCTCAATTCGCTGTTTACTATGCCGCGCGGCGAGGATCCGGATACCCAGGCGCCATCGTTCTCCGCGATTGTCATCTATCCGGGCACCAGCCCCAGGGATATGGAGGAACTGGTCGTCAACCCGATGGAGAAACGCTTCAACGCCATGGATGACATCAAACGTATCCGGTCCACCATCGACGACGGGCTGGCCGTGATCCAGATCGAATTCAAATATGAGACCGATCCCGATAAAAAATACCAGGATGTCATCCGGGAGATCAACGCCGTCCGCGGCGAGTTGCCGCCGGACATCCTGCCGATCGACATCCAGCGATTCACGCCATCGGATGTCAATATCCTCCAGGTGGCTCTCGTCAGCGAGACCGCGCCCTACAAAGACCTGCAGGAATGGAGCCGGAAGCTGAAAGACCGGCTGGAGAAGATCAAAACGCTGAAAAACGTCGATAACTGGGCGTTCCCGCGTCAACAGGTCCGCGTCGCCCTCAACCTGGAAAAGCTGGCGCAAAACAGAATACCGTTGAACACAGTCCTTCAGGCTATCCAACGCGAGAATGTCAACATTCCCGGCGGCAGTATCGACATGGGCTCCCGGAAATTTAACATCAAAACAAGCGGCGACTACAAATCCATCGGGGAGATCCGCAATACGATCGTCAGCAGCGCAGCGGGAAAGATCATTTATGTAAAAGACGTTGCCGAAGTGGATTTCAACTATGAAGAGCAAAGCTATATCGGCCGGCTGAACGGCAAACGCTGCGTATTTGTGACCGCGAGCCGGAAATCCGGCACCAACATCTTCGACGTGGATAAACAAATGGCACCCGTGCTGGAAAAATTCAAATCGGAACTGCCGCCCGACATCACATATGTCAAAAGCTTTGACAACGCGGAAAGCGTACGAACCCGTCTCGGCCATTTCGCCCGGGATTTCGGGATCGCTATTTTACTGGTGCTGCTTACCCTGCTGCCGCTCGGACCCCGGGCCTCGATCGTAGTCATGGTCTCCATACCGCTTTCATTGCTCATCGGTCTTTCCCTGCTCAACATCTTTCACTATACCATCAATCAGCTGAGCATCGTAGGCATGGTGGTGGCACTGGGGTTGTTGGTCGACGATAGCATCGTGGTCGTGGAAAACATCGAACGTTATCTCCGTTCAGGCTACTCCAGGAAAGATGCCGCCATCGCAGCCACGAGGCAGATCGGTCTTGCCGTGCTGGGCTGTACCGCCACGCTGATCTTCGCCTTCCTGCCATTGATGTTCCTGCCGGAAGCAGCCGGCGATTTCATTCGCAGCCTCCCCGCGGCGGTCGTCACTACCGTGCTCGCCTCGCTCTTTGTTTCCCTGACCATCGTCCCTTTCCTTTCCAGCCGTGTTCTAAGCGCACACGAGCACCCCGAGGGGAACCTGTTCCTCCGTGGACTCAAACGTCTCATCAACGGTTCCTACCGCCGGCTTCTGCATGGGGCGATCGCCCGCCCGGCATTGACCCTGCTGATCGCCCTCGGGATCTTCATTGGCGCGCTGCTGCTTATCCCACGCGTCGGATTCAGCGTATTCCCGTCGTCGGAGAAACCCATGTTCCTCATCAACATAACCACACCCCTCGGCACGAGTATCACCGCTACGGATTCCAGCACCCACTGGGTGGAGCGTCAGATCGATCATCTCCCCGATCTGAAGAACTACGCCACCAACGTGGGTCGCGGGAACCCCCGGATCTACTATAATGTCATCCCGCAAAATGAAGTGAGCAACTATGCCCAGATCTTCGTCCAGCTGAACAAGACGCCATCCGCCCGGAAAAGACAACTGATCGACTCCCTACGAAACCGTTTTTCTTCCTATCCCGGCGCAAAGATCGAAGTGAAGGACTTCGAGCAGGGTCCGCCGATCGAAGCGCCCATCGCCATCCGGCTTTTTTCCGAAGATCTCGATACGCTTCGCGGTCTGGCATTCCGCGTGGAAGACCTGCTCAAACGGACCGAAGGGACGATCTATGTAAATAATGAATTGACCACCCTGATCACCGATATAAAGGTCAATGTCAACAAGGAAAAAGCGGGAATACTTGGCGTTCCGGTCAATGAGATCGACCGGACTGTCCGTCTGGCTATCGCCGGATTGGACGTCGGGACATTCCGGAAAGACAACGATAAAGACAACGATTATGATATTACCGTTTGTCTGCCCCGTGGCGCACATCAGACCCTGGATGCGCTCAACAAGGTCTATGTCAATTCTTACAACGGCACGTCCGTCCCGCTCAGCGAGCTGGCCACGATCCAGCTCCAGAGTTCACCGACCAGTATTAACCATTATGATAAGGACAGATATACGACCATAACCGCATTTGTCCGTAATGGTTATAACACTACCCGGGTGACGGCGGGGATACTAAAACAGCTGGATCGGATGAGCTTCCCGAAGGGGGCCGGCTATGTGGCGGCCGGCGAGGTAGAAAGCAAACAGGAAAGTTTTGGGGACCTCGGACCGATCATCCTCATTACGATCTTTGGCATCCTCGGGATACTCATCCTCGAATTCAAGACCTTCCGCGGCACACTCATTGTTCTTTCCGTCGTACCGCTTGGAATCATCGGCGCCGTTCTGATCCTGCTGGCAACCGGGAATACGTTGTCTTTCGTGGCGGTCATCGGGATCATCGCTCTTATCGGAATTGAAGTGAAGAACTCCATTTTACTCGTCGACTATACCGACCAGCTGCGAAAAGGCGGAATGGGGCTCGATGAAGCGATCCAGGAAGCCGGCGAAACCCGCTTTGTTCCGATCATCCTCACCACGCTTACCGCAATCGGCGGTCTGATCCCCCTGATCACCGAAAACAACCCCCTCTACACCCCGCTTGCCCTGGTCATCATCGGGGGGCTTTTGAGCTCGACGATCCTGACCCGGGTCGTTACTCCTGTTTTGTATAAGCTGCTGGCCCCGCGGATCGAGCCCGAACCTCACGTTCAACCCGAACCGGGCAACTCCGCAGCGGGAATGTTGCCGGCCCTTTAAATAACTTGAGGCCACCATCCGGTGGCCTCAAGCGTTTTTCAGATCTTACGGATCAGGATCGACATCCTACCGATTCAACATTCTAAATTTTCAGGTAGCATCGATAATTCATGTATTGTGCCAAATTGATATAAGTTGAAAATCAATGATTTAGGAAAATAACGTTTTGCGGAAAATTTCCAATCGTGGGAAGGGCGTCCATGGATCGGAAAACTCAGGCCAGCATCGGATGGCGTTTGAATTCCTTGGTCCGGTCAAAAAGATAGCGGTATGTCGTGAGCTTCCGGCTCAGAAATGTCTCTCCCAGCGACCTTGCAACGTTGACCATCTTTGGATTGAAATCCCCGATCCATTGCATCTCATACCGGGTATAGAACTTGTCCGGCTGTACGACATTCGCCAATTCCCCGATAATATATGCATCCACCCCTTTTGCCTGGAAATCAGGAACAACTGCGAAGACGACCCCGGTGAAATGCCGGCAGGCCCCCCGGGATCGCAACCAAAGGAACTGCAGCTTCTGCCATAACCCGAATTTGCCGTTGAAATGTTTGTAATATTGATTCAGCTCGGGAATATTGACAAACATGGCGATCGGCTTGCCGTGGTGGTACGCGAACCAGATGATCTTCTCATCGATAAGCGGCTTCATTTTTCGGAACATGCCGAGCACCTGCTCCTTTCTCAATTCCTTTCCGCCGCCGTGGCCAGCATAAGCGGCATTATAGATCTCCAGAAAATCAAGCGCATATTTTTCAAGTTTTCTTTTCTCGATCATGGCGGATGAATAGGCAGGATCGGCATTCAATGTTGCATGCCGAGCCAGGACCTTATCACTCAACTTCTTCTGGGGATCCAATCCAAAACATAGTTGGTGAAAGAAGGGTTGAAAGCCATAGTTTTCAAACAGTTCCTTATAATAAGGCGGGTTGAAGTTCATCGACCACAACGGCTCTTCAAATCCTTCCACCAGCAATCCCCACCACTTGTCCCGCTCGCCAAAGTTGATCGGTCCGTCCATGGCCTCCATTCCCCGTTGTCCGAGCCAGTGCCGGGCTACATCCAGCAGCATGTCCGCTGCCTCCTGGCTGTTTATACAGTCGAAAAAGCCAATGCCGCCAACCGGTACATCATCCCCTTTGGACCGATACTTTTTATTTACGAAGGCGGCGATCCGGCCGATCGGCTTGCCTTCTCCATCCTTCAGGATCCAACGGATGAGTTCCCCATGCCGGAATGCCTTATTCTGTTTTGGATCAAACACCTCTTCGATCTCCTTATCGATCGGTCGGATGTATGCCGGGTTGGATCGGTTGAGCTGGACGTTTACCTGGATGAATGCCGCCGCCAGCGCGGGATTGGTTACTTCTATCAATTCCATATTCAAAGCCTGTAGTCTGCGGAAGATACAACGGCCCTCCGGGCCGTTCGTGCAAAAATAGAGATTTCGCCGGTTCTTTGGTTCTTTCGGCTCAGGACCCTACCTTTGCGCGAATTTTAGACCCCAAATATCTAACAATACGTATATGGCAAGTACCGGTAAGATCAAGCAGATCATTGGCGCCGTGGTGGACGTGCAATTCGATGGCAAACTTCCTGAAATCTATAACGCCCTGGAACTGAAAAAGTCCAACGGTGAAACCCTGGTGCTGGAAGTTCAGCAGCACCTCGGGGAAGATAGTGTTCGCTGCATCGCGATGGACGGAACCGAAGGATTGGTGCGGGGGACTCCGGTGACCGATACCGATGCTGCCATCACGATGCCGATCGGGGAGGACATCAAGGGACGGTTGTTCAATGTGACCGGCGACCCGATCGACGGATTGCCCGCTGTCTCCAAAAAAGGCGGCCGCCCCATCCACAGCCAGCCGCCGGCCTTCGAGAACCTGAGTACCAGCACCGAAGTGCTTTTCACGGGGATCAAAGTGGTCGACCTGATCGAACCCTATGCAAAGGGTGGAAAGATCGGCCTCTTCGGCGGCGCCGGCGTCGGCAAGACCGTGCTGATCCAGGAACTGATCAACAACATCGCCAAGGCCTATTCCGGCCTTTCCGTTTTTGCCGGTGTCGGCGAACGTACCCGTGAAGGAAACGACCTGATGCGTGAAATGATCGAGGCCGGGATCATGAAATATGGTGAAGACTTTAAACACGATATGGAAAAGGGCGGTTGGGACCTGGCAAAAGTCAATATGAAGGAACTGGCAGATTCCAAGGCGACGTTCGTCTTCGGACAGATGAACGAGCCCCCCGGCGCCCGTGCACGCGTCGCCCTCAGCGGGCTGACCATTGCGGAATATTATCGCGACGGCGATGGGAAAGGCCAGGGACGGGATATCCTCTTTTTCGTCGATAATATATTCCGGTTCACACAGGCCGGCTCCGAAGTATCGGCGCTTCTCGGCCGGATGCCGTCCGCCGTGGGATATCAGCCCACGCTGGCGACGGAGATGGGACTGATGCAGGAAAGGATCACTTCAACCCGTAACGGGTCGATTACTTCGGTCCAGGCCGTGTATGTGCCGGCGGACGACCTTACCGACCCTGCTCCCGCCACGACATTCGCCCACCTTGACGCTACTACCGTGTTGAGCCGGAAGATCGCCGACCTTGGTATCTACCCCGCGGTCGACCCGCTGGATTCCACTTCCCGGATCCTTACTCCGCTTATCGTCGGGGACGCACACTACGATTGCGCCAACCGCGTAAAGCTGATCCTCCAACGGTATAAGGAATTGCAGGATATCATCGCCATCCTTGGATTGGATGAGTTAAGCGACGAAGACAAAATGACCGTCGCCCGTGCGCGTAAAGTGCAGCGTTTCCTGTCCCAACCTTTCCATGTGGCCGAACAGTTCACCGGGTTGAAAGGCGTCCTCGTTCCGATCGAAGAGACGATCCGTGGCTTTAACATGATCATGGACGGCGAAGTGGATGAATATCCGGAAGCGGCGTTCAACCTCGTCGGTACGATCGACGATGCGATCGAAAAAGGTAAAAAATTGCTGGCGCAGGCCCGCCAATAAAACGCCAACCATGAACCTGGAAATTTTGACGCCCGAGAAAAAATTGTTCAGCGCCGATGTATATGGCATTCAGCTCCCCGGTGTGATGGGACTATTCGAAGTGCTCAACCATCACGCGCCGCTGGTCAGTGCGCTGAAAGAAGGCAAGATAAAAGTCTTGAAAGACAAAAATAATCACCTCGCCTTCTTCACGGTACTGAGCGGATTTGTGGAAGTGCTCGACAATAAGGTCACGGTGCTGGTGGAAGGGGCGGTTCCCGTGGAAGGGAAGTCCTAATTCAATTGCGGGTCGATCGGAAAATTGACCATCATCTCGTACTCCCCGCCAAGATCGCGGAGCGCATCTTTCCAGATCTCGGATGGTTTCTTATGAAAGACCAGCCGCCGGCTGGCCTGTGACATCAGCCAGGACTTCTCCTTTAATTCATCGGCGAGCTGACCGCTGCCCCAACCGGAATAGCCGATATAAAACCGGATCTTTCCCATATCGATCTCCCCTGACCGGATCAGCTCGATGGCCTTCTCAAAACTGCCGCCCCAGAAAACCCCGTCGATGATCTCATAGCCGCCGCTGATCTTGTCCGGGTATTGATGCAAAAAATGGATGGTGTCCATTTGTACCGGTCCTCCCAGGTATACCGGGATCTTTGTCAGGTCGTCCAAACCGCTTACCAGCTCGTCAAGCGAGTATTCATAGTTCTTGTTCAGCACGAATCCAAAACTCCCCTCATCCTGATGCTCGCACAGGAAGACAACCGTACGCATGAAATTCGGATCTTTCAAAAAAGGATCGGCAATCAACAGCATACCTGGTGCAGGGCTATCCATGATATCTAAATTAAGTAATCCTGCGGGATAACAAAATGCCTTTTTTCAAGGGGTTTCCCGCATCTTTGTGAAACCTTCGTTAAATACCTTGCCTTCCCGGAGCATCTAAGGCTAACCCATTAACCTTTATTTACTTTTGCGTTTGCGCCCTTTGCAGCCCAAACCGGGCGGAGCCCGGTTTGTGAGCGAAGCGAACAGACGTGATGAGCAAGGAGAAAAATAAATTATTTTTAGCAGTCTTTTGCGACGGGACACCGAAATAAACATATGGGTTTGAAAAAAATTTTCCCTATCATTTTCCTCTTAATTACTCTTTCCCTGGCCGGGATCATCTATATCCAGATCAACTGGATCGTGACCATGGAGGAGAACAAAAAGGAAGAGATCTATCACCATATGGTCGATGCCGTCCGATTGGTGGCGGAAAGCATGACCGCCCAACGGGCCACCACGCCCAGCTACAAGTCCTTCCCCCTCCGGCCCGGCAGCGCATTTCGCCCTACGGCTCCCTTTCTTATCGAAATGATGCGTATTCCACCGGTGACGCAGGTCTTCACCGTGCCGGAGATCAACAACCGGTTGCGAAAGGAATTCAACAACCAGGGGCTAAAGAACGCGCGTTTTGAGTTTTCTATCTATTCCAATCTGGGCTCGACTTCCGATGTAAGCTTTCATACCCCTGAGCTTCAATCCGCCAATTTCATCCCTGAATTCGCCGATACACTCAATAATTGGTCGACCATCGTACCGCTCCAGGCACCGGCGAATACGGACGCCGCCAGTATCCTTCCCGACGAAGGGATCATCGTTGTCCTCCACGATTTTAAAAGCCTGGTCCAGAGCAGAATGCGGGTCATGATCGCAAGCGCCATTATCTTTACGCTGATGATCATTTCCGCATTTTACCTGACCGTAAGGGCTTTGCTCCGGCAGAAAAAGCTCAGTGAGATCAAGAATGATTTCATCAACAACATGACCCACGAATTCAAAACGCCGCTGGCTACCATTTCGCTTGCCGTGGACGCCCTGCGAAACGAAAAAGTGGCCCAGGACCGGGAGAAATCGGGTTATTTCACCGGAATCATCAAGGAGGAAAACCGGCGCATGAATAAGCAGGTGGAGACGATCCTGCAAGCCTCCCTGCTCGATCGCCAGGAACAGCAGCTCAACCTCAAGCCCCTCCACGCCCACCTGATCATCGAAGAGGCGCTGGAGAATGTCCGGCTTCAACTCGAAGGAAAGGGAGGCAGCTCCGAGTTGCAGCTCAACGCAAAGACCGACCTGATCGAGGCGGATGAGGTCCACTTTATGAACGTGATCACCAACCTGATCGACAATGCCATCAAATATTCAAAAGAGAACCTGTTGATCCGTATCGCCACGCAAAGTAACAGCCGGAACCTGATCATACGTATCGAAGACAACGGGATCGGGATGACCAAGGAGACCCAGCGGCGCATTTTTGAAAAATTCTATCGGGCACATACCGGAAATCTTCATAACGTAAAGGGGTTCGGTCTTGGTCTCAGCTATGTGAAAACGATCGTCGAAGGGCACCAGGGGAAGATCAAGGTCGATAGTACCATTGGCAAAGGCACGACCTTTACCCTGGAATTCCCGCTTAAACTAGGGTAAGAACAGACATCCGTCGCCATAACTGAGGAATCGGAACCCGTTATCCAGCGCATACCGGTATACCCGTTTCCAGTCTTCCCCGATCAAAGAGGCTACCAACAGCAATAGCGTGCTCTCCGGCTGGTGGAAGTTGGTAATAAGCCCTTTGCACAAGCGCCACGTATAGCCCGGCGTGATGAGCAACTGCGTCGTCGTCATCAACTCGCCGACCCCGTGCAGGTCCATCCAATCCAGCAAGGCGGCGAGCGCCAACATTCCCCCGATGCCGGCGGTCTTTTCGTACGGGTCCCACTGGCTCACGGACAGTGTGGCTAATTCGCTCCCCGGTGCCGCCTTCGCTTTCACTCCCAGCCAGTACAGGCTTTCGATCGTTCGTGCGGAAGTAGTCCCTACGGCGATGACCGGGCTGCCCTTCCCCATCGCCTCATACAAGGTTGCAATGGCCTCCCTGCTGACCGCAATGTACTCCGTATGCATCACGTGCTGGCCGAGGGTTGGAGATTTGACCGGCAAAAAGGTGCCGGCCCCGACATGAAGGGTCACAAACAGCCGGTCGATCCCCCTGTCCTTTAACGATCCCAGTACGGCCCCGGTGAAATGCAAACCTGCCGTAGGTGCGGCGACCGAACCTTCGTTAGCAGCATAGATCGTTTGATAACGTTCCTTGTCCGTCCCTTCCGGCAAACGGTGGATATAGGGAGGCAGCGGGGTCATCCCCGCATGGCGCAGCAACTGGGAAAAACTCAACTCCGCGGGTCGCCACGAAAGTTCGATGAGGAACGAATCTTCCAGCTTCTCCAGATAACGGGCTTCCACCACGATCTCCCCCGCCGGCTTTGTCAATACCTGTCCGGGCTTCCACTTCGAAGCACCGCCGATAAGGCATTTCCATCTCACCTGCCCTTTCAATGCCATCGCCGCAGCCATACCGCCGTACTCCGGCGGCGGTTCCAGGCAAAAGATCTCCACTTTTCCGCCGGAGGGTTTTTGAAACACCAGTCGTGCTTCAACTACACGCGTGTTGTTAAAGACAAGCAAGCTGCCTTCCGGCAATTCTCCCGCAATATCCCGGTAGATGGTTTGACCGATCGCGCCCGCCCGATAGACCAGCAGTTTACTGGCGTCCCGCTCGGCAAGCGGATAAAGCGCGATCGACGCTTCGGGAAGTTGGAAGCGGAAATCGGTTATCGAAATATCTTTTGGATCCATCGGACCGCAATATTAGCCAAAAACTCCACTTTTATCCAAGCGGATGAAAAGAATCCTTTCCACGTTGTTCGTGTTGCCGAGGGATCATTTCCAAACTCATTATATCCGGATACTTGCCGCCGCGGAGTGCATCCGGTTTCGACCTGGGTCATGCCGGCTTCTGCCGGACAACTACCCCGGTCCCCGCCGGAGACAGCCTCCGGCCCTATGAGGCGCGGGTCCATGAACTGGCGGCGTTCTAGTTATTTCATTCCGGAATTGATCAGGTATTCTTTTGGGCTCATACCCGTAGTCGCCTTAAAAGCCCGCTGGAAGGTAGGAAGGGAGTTGAAACCGCATTCATAAGCGAGGCCTGCAATGGTGAGCTGCCGGCTTTCGGGAAGCAGGATTCGTTCTTTTACGGCATCGACGCGATAGGAATTGACCAAGTCGGCAAAGCTCACGCCCATCCATTGGTTGAGAACCATGGACAGGGTTTTCGGCGCGATCCCGCAATGTTGCGCGAGTTTGCCGAGACTCAGGTCCGCATCCAGCCAAAGCCGGTCCTGCTCCATCGATCTGCGCACCAACAAGGACAATTGTTCCAGTTTCTCTGCCGGGATGGAGGAAGACTTGCGGTCGGGCGGCGCGAGGCCGATGCGGTACGTGATAAAATAACCGTTGGCGCCCAGGAAATAAATGATAATAACCAACGGGATATACAGCGGATACCAATCGAACCGGTTGATCAGTTGGTCGCCGATCGTTGGCAATTCATAAGGGATAAGAAAGGCAAGCCAAATAAGATCAAAGACCCAAAAGACGCGCAGCAGTTTTTTTAGCCAGGAAAAGCGGCGCTGCGCCTCATCGTGCAACATGGCGGATTTTCGCCGCCGGCGCAGATACCGGTTCGCCAGCGTGAGATAGATCGTCAGCGAAATCCATCGCGGGATGTCCGCATATTGATCATAATAATCTTCCCAGATCCCGATCGGGTATTTATTGCGGGGCATCCAACCGGCCAACAAGGCGATGATGAGCAACAAAATGGCGAAATGCTGGAACAGATCGACGACGACCGGGTAGAAATGCCGGCGATGTCGCCGTGTCAGCCGGAAATCCGGCTCTTCACAGGACCGGACGTAGAAAAAGAGAAGCGGGCCGATCGGCATCGCGATGATTAACGGGATTACCGCCTGCAGGATCGCTCCGGTCATGGAATTCATCCAGCTATCCACATGTATCAGGTAAATATCAAAGCAACAAAGCGCAATCAGCAGGATCAGCACCGACAGCAAGCGCCGCGACACCCGCTCGTCAGGGCGGGTTCTGCCGGATGTCCAGAGCAGTCCGCCGACAATAAAGCCCTGAAGCGCGCCCAATAAAACGATCGTTTTCAACAGCAGCATATGCGTGTGACCCGGCAGGTTAACGTTTGTTTAATGGCACCACTAATTTCAATCCGCTCCATCGGTCGCTGACTGCGCAAACCTTGACATCCACCAGCCCGTTGGCCAGGGCATAGCCGCGGATCGCGTCTTCCGTCAGGTCGGTGGCGATCCCGGAGCTTTTTTTGTACCAGGAAACCCAGATCGTCACTCGCGGATTTTTTCGCCAGAACGGTGCGAGCGACCGCATGGATCGTTCAAATGTCGCACGGTTTGCCGCGAAAAGGTGTATAAAGTCCGGTGTTTGGTTCGGCCCGCAAAGTTGAGCGGAGATGTCCGCCTGTAGCCAGTCAACATAGTCGTCGGGGGCATGAACCAGTTTTAGCCGATGTTCTTCCTTAATCCCAAGTTTTTTGAGAAGAGGGGTGCCAGAATAGCCCGCGATAGCCATAGATTCCTGTTGTTTTACGGTTATCCCCACGTTATCCACCGGAATTCACATTCTATTCACAGCCGAAAAGGACCAATTCAACGGATTGAGCAGCTGTTCCTTCGCTGCCAGCAATGGGTCCGCGGCAAATACACCGGTGTGGAAAAATTAAATTTTCCAATTTTCATGGACTTGGTGGGAAAAAGTGTTATTTTGTGTTAGTTTAAGAAATAATTGATTCAACTCCTTGTAAATGATTGGTTTTCTGGGCGAATTCGAAGCTACTCTGGACGCCAAAAGTCGCTTCCTTCTCCCCGTCGGCTTTAAAAAGCAGCTGCCGGAGGAGGGTCCCACCCAGTTTGTCATCAACCGTGGATTTGAAAAATGCCTGAGCCTCTACCCGATGAAAAGCTGGGAGCCGATTTTCGCCAGAATCAGTCAATTAAATGATTTCGATCCCGAAGTTCGGCAATTCAGGAGATATTTCCTGAATGGCGCTACCCTGGTCGAGCTCGACTCGGCCGGCCGGCTGCTGATCCCCCACAACCTGAAAGAACATGCCGGCCTCGATAAAGACATCGTGCTGTCGGCCGCCCTGGATAAAATAGAGATTTGGGATAAGTCCAAGTACCAACAGTTCTTTGAATCCTTTTCACCGGAAACATTCAGCAGCCTGGCGAAGCAGGTTATGAACCCCGGAGGGCCCTTGCCTTGACACCCCCCCTACATAACGAGGAGGGTGCCTATCACCTCCCCGTCCTGCTGGAGGAAACCCTTGACCACCTCCGGATCCGACCGGGAGGCCGTTACGTCGATTGCACTTTTGGCGGTGGCGGTCATTCCAGGGGGATCCTTGGGCGACTGGGGCCGAACGGCAGGCTTTTCGCATTCGATCAGGACAGGGATGCCCGGGCCAACCTGCCCGATGACGACCGCATCGCGTTCCTGCCCCATAACTTTCGCCATCTCGGACGGTTCCTGCGGCTGCAAGACGTGATATCCGTGGACGGTATCCTCGCCGATCTTGGCGTCAGCAGTCACCAGTTCGATGAAGCAGCGCGGGGTTTCTCCTTTCGCTTCGAGGGCGACCTGGATATGCGGATGGACCAACGTCAAAGCCTGACCGCATACGAAGTGGTCAACAACTGGCCCGAACAACAGCTGCATAAGCTTTTCGAGCAATATGGCGAAGTAACGAACGCTAAGACGCTCGCCCGGACCATCGTCCAGGTCCGCCGGTCCGTATCGCTGAAAACGATTTCCAACTTTCGGTCAGCGCTTGCCCCGATCGTGAAAGGCAACCCGAATAAATACTTCGCCCAGGTGTTCCAGGCACTCCGGATCGAAGTGAACGATGAGTTGGGCGCGCTGAAAGAATTGTTGCTGCAATCACCCGGCCTCCTTTCGACCGGCGGCCGGATCGCCATTATCACCTTTCATTCCCTGGAAGACAGAATCGTCAAGAATTTCTTTAAAAAGGGAACTTTCGAAGACGAGGACGTCCATGATCCCTTCGGGCAACGTGCGTCAACCCCCCTGTTAAAAGCGATTACCAGGAAGCCGGTTATCCCCGGCGAGAAAGAACTGCAGACAAACCCGCGATCCCGGAGCGCCAAACTTCGGGTAGCAGAACGAATATGAATCAGAGCAAAAAAGACAGATCAACCGATGAGACTAACGGTCCTGCCAAACCGCGCAGCCGTTGGCAACCTTCCCGGTTGGGCTACCGCTGGGTTGTCCGCAACTTCGGTTTTGTCATTTTTCTCACCGTACTGGCCATTCTTTACATCTATAACGGTCATTACGCCGACAAAATATCCCGCGACCTCAACCGCACCACCAAGGAATTGAAAGAATTGCAATACGAGTATAAAACATTAAAAAGCGAAGTCATGTTCCGAAGCAAAGAGAGCGAGCTTGCAAAAGCCGTCGCGCCCTTCGGACTGGAAGAACTGACCCGGCCGCCATTCGTGCTCATCGACAGCATCCCGAAATAATATGGAAGTAAAACGCGACATATTGTGGAGAGTCTACCTGGCGTTTATCGGCATCGTGCTGCTGAGTCTCGTCGTGCTGGGTAAAGTTTTCTTTATTCAACGCGTTCAAGGCGCTTACTGGAAAGGTCTAAGCGACAGCCTCCACCAGAAATTCATCGAGCTGGACGCGGAAAGAGGCACCATATTCAGCGAAGACAGCAGCATGCTGAGTACTTCCATTCCCTGGTTCAATATTTATGTGGACTTCGGCGCCGACGGCCTTCGGGAAAAGAACGGCCGCCGCTTTACGGCGAATGTCGACTCTCTTTCCCTCTGCTTGTCGCGCCTCTTTGGCGACGGGTCGCCCGCCGCCTACCGAAAGATGCTCTGGCAAGGTTATCGGCGCGAAGACCGCTATTATGAGATCGCCGCGAACGTCCCCTTTGAAAAATACCAGCAACTTCGCCATTTTCCTCTCATCCGCGAAGGCCGTAATAAAAGCGGCTTCATTGCGGAAGTAGTCGATAAGAGATTGAATCCGTTCGGCTTGCTGGCCAATCGTACCATTGGCCTGGCAAGAGCGAATGCCCAGAACGTCGGCCTCGAACGTACCTATGATACCCTTCTTAAAGGCGAGGTTGGCCGCCGTCTTGTCCGTTATATTGCGGGAGGTGCTTATGTCCCTGTCGAAGGCTACGAGATTGAATCCCAGAACGGCAAGGATATCGTCACCACACTCGACGTCAACATCCAGGATATCGCCGAGAATGCCCTCCTTCATGAATTGACATCCAACCAGGCCGAACATGGCACCTGCATCGTAATGGAAGTCGCCACCGGCAAGATCAAAGCGATCGCCAACCTTGGTCTCGGGTCCGATGGCACTTACTGGGAAGATCTCAACTACGCTATCCGGGCCACTGAGCCGGGCTCCACCTTCAAGCTGGCCACCCTGCTTTCACTGCTCGAAGACAAAAAGGTTTCCCTTAGCGATAAGATCCTGCTGGACGGCGGTTCCTGGAAAGTGGCCGGGCGCACCGTTTATGACTCGGAGCCGCACGACAACAGGGAATTCACCGTCAAAGAGGCGTTTGAGATCAGCTCGAACGTCGGCATGGCCAAACTGGCCCAGGGCCATTACAGCAACAACCCGGGTAACTTCGTCGCACATCTGAAGAAGCTACGGCTCGACCGGCCCACCGGTATCGATCTGTTGGGCGAAGCCAACCCCATCGTCAAACACCCCGGCTCGCGCACCTGGAGTGCTACCACACTCCCCTGGATGGCCTTTGGGTATGAAGTGCTGATCTCCCCCCTGCAGACCCTCACCCTTTACAACGCCATAGCCAATAATGGCCAGATGCTCAAGCCCTACCTCGTCAGCGCCATTCAGGAGTCAGGGGTTACCATTAAGGAAAATCATCCCGCCGTCCTCGTTGAAAATATTTGCAGCGAATCCACGCTGCGCCAGCTGCAAGATTGTCTGAAAGGCGTCTGCAAAGATCCCGAAGGGACTGCCCACACCCTGTTCCAACATGAATTCTATCCGGTGGCAGGCAAGACCGGGACCGCGCTCGTGGCAGACGGCAAACGCGGCTATGCGGACCATGTCTACCAGTCCTCATTTGTGGGCTATTTTCCGGCGGACCGCCCAAAATACACCTGTGTCGTGGTGATCAAGAACCATCCGTTCGCAAAGGTGTACCTGGGCGCCAAGGTTGCCGGACCCGTCTTCAAGGAGTTGGCGGACAAAATGATGAGCCTCGATCCGGACGTTGCCGCTCCAATCCCCGCCGACTCCGCCGCGCCGGCCCACGGCTTCCTGGCCTCCAATCCGCAGTCCGCCGTGACACCCGGTGCGCCCGGCGCGAACCCCGCCCACGGCGTCCCCGACGTGAAAGGGCTGGGGCTGAAGGATGCGCTCTATCTCCTCGAGAGTGAGAACCTGCATGTAGCGGTCCGGGGTAGCGGAAAGGTAAAGAGCCAGAGCCTCGAGCCGGGATCGGAATACAAAAAGAACGAAACCATAACGATTCAACTCGATTGACGATAGCCGAATGGCGCAATTGCAGGACATATTATATAAGGTAAGCATCCGCTCGGTCCACGGCGATCTGGACCGGGCTGTGGACAACCTGCGAACGGACTCGCGGCTTTCGGGTCCCGGTTCGTTGTTCATTGCGATGAAAGGAACGCATATCGATGGCCATAATTTCATTCCGCAGGTAACGGCCGCTGGAACCAACCTGATCATTTGCGAAGACCTGCCGGCCGCTCTGCAACCGGGTGTTACGTATATACAGGTAGAGAGCTCCGCCGCCGCCGCCGGCATTATCGCGCATAACTTCAATGGCATGCCTTCCGGCAAGCTGAAGCTGGTCGGCGTCACCGGCACCAACGGGAAGACGACGATCGCAACCCTGCTGTACAAGTTGTTCTCCGCCCTTGGCTACAAATGCGGGCTGCTGAGCACCGTCCAAAATCACGTCGCCGACCGGATCCTGCCGGCTACCCACACCACTCCCGATCCCTTGCATCTGAACGCCCTTTTAAAGGAAATGGTCGATACCGGCTGCACCCACGCATTTATGGAGACCAGCTCCCACGCGATCCATCAACAACGCATCGCGGGACTTGACTACGCAGGCGGGATCTTCAGTAATATCACGCATGACCACCTTGACTATCACAAGACGTTTGACGAATACATCCGCGTCAAGAAATCGTTCTTCGATTCGCTTTCCTCCGACTCATTCGCCATCTCCAACGCCGACGACAAAAGAGGCGGGGTCATGCTCCAGAACACGCATGCAAAGAAATACTTCTACAGCCTGCGCACCATGGCCGAATTCAAGGGAAGGATACTGGAGAATAACCTGACTGGACTTGTCATGACCATCAATGACCAGGAAGTACACTTCCGCCTGATCGGGGAATTCAATGCGTATAATCTGCTCGCTGTGTATGGCGCCGCCAACTGCCTGGGCGAGGATAAAGCGGAAGTGCTTCGCCACCTAAGTACGCTTAGCGGCGCCGAAGGCCGATTCGATTACATCGTGTCGCCAAAGGAGCGGGTCATCGGCATCGTCGACTATGCACATACCCCGGACGCGCTTATCAATGTTCTGGCAACTATCCAGAAACTTCGTAAAGGTCATGAGCAGATAATCACCGTCGTAGGCTGCGGGGGGGATCGCGATAAGACAAAACGCCCCTTGATGGGCGCCGCCGCCTGTGAATACAGCGATAAGGTGATCTTCACTTCGGATAACCCGCGGAGCGAGGATCCCGACCAGATCATCCGGGATATCGAAGAGGGGCTAAACACCGCGGCGAAACGCAAATACATTTCGATCACCGATCGCCGGGAAGCGATCCGAACCGCGCTCAATCTCGCGTCGCCCGAAGATATCCTGCTGATTGCCGGTAAAGGCCATGAGAAATACCAGGAGATCAACGGAGTGAAATACCCGTTCGATGACAAGCAGATCTTAACGGAGTTTTTTGAACTATTAGATAAATAGCATGCTGTACTCATTATTTGATTGGTTCAGACAAAATAGTATAAAGGTGCCCGGCCAGGCACTCTTCCAGTTCATCACGTTTCGCGTGCTGCTGGCAATCGTATTCTCTCTGATCATCAGCATGATCTTCGGCAAGCGCCTGATCCGGTATCTTGTCCGGCGCCAGATCGGTGAAACGGTTCGAGATCTGGGACTGGCGGGCGAACAGCAAAAGAAGGGAACGCCTACGATGGGGGGCTTTATCATCATCCTCGCCATTCTTATACCTACCCTCCTGCTGGCTAACCTTCACAAAGCATATATCCGGCTGATGTTGTTCAGCACCATCTGGCTGGGTATTATCGGATTCATCGACGATTTTCTGAAGCTCCGGGCGAAGCGGATCGCCAGAGAACAGGGAGTGCCGTATAAAAAAGGGGATAAGGACGGGCTTGCCGGCTGGTTTAAGGTTTTAGGCCAGGTGGTGCTTGGGCTGGTGGTTGGCTATACGCTTTACTTCAACAGCAACACGCGCGTATGGCGGGAGTATATCGGGCAGTCGGTGCCAACCGATACGGCCGGCCTGAAAGTGGTTACCCTGGACAAGGAGAAGAAGTTCTTTGTGGAAGCCCGTGAGCCGATCACTACGATCCCTTTTGTCAAGAATCATGAGTTCAACTACTCCAAGCTGCTTCCGGCCGCACTTCGGGGTCTGACCTGGGTACTCTATATCATCATCGTGATCTTTATTGTCACTGCCGTTTCCAACGGCGCCAACCTGACCGACGGTCTCGACGGCCTGGCAACGGGAACAAGCGCTATCATCGGCGCCTGCCTCGGGATCTTTGCCTATGCCAGCGGCAATATCCGCTTTGCCGAATACCTCAACGTGATGTATATCCCCAACCTGGGTGAACTCTCCATCTTCATTGGCGCGCTGGTTGGCGCCTGCGTGGGTTTCCTCTGGTACAACGCCTACCCGGCGCAAGTCTTTATGGGCGACACCGGAAGTCTTACCCTTGGCGGAATCATCGCGGCGCTCGCGATCATCGTCCGGAAAGAGTGGCTCATCCCCATCTTTTGCGGCGTATTTCTTGTCGAAAGTCTTAGTGTGGTAATACAAGTGTCATTTTTTAAATATACGAAGAGGAAGTACGGAGAAGGAAGGCGGATTTTTCTTATGAGCCCCCTGCATCACCACTATCAGAAGCTGGGTTATCATGAGAGCAAGATCGTAACGCGATTCTGGATCATCACGATCCTCTGCGTGGCTTTTGCGATCGCTACCCTGAAGATCAGGTAGTCGTTCGCGCGGCCCGGGGATCGGCATATAGGTATATGAAAAACCAAATCCGTCAGCAAACGGAGGCTTCGTCGACAAGACATTGTGGTGCAGTAAGATCTATTCTTTTGAAGAACCCCCTTAATCCGAACCGCCAGAAAACGGCATGTATGAAAGAGCGTATGGTCATACTCGGTGGTGGCGAAAGCGGCGTCGGTGCAGCCTTATTGGCCGCGCAACGCGGATATGACGTGTTCGTATCCGATGGTGGCCCGTTGAAGGACGAATACCGTCATACCCTCAGTACCAACCGGATCGCCTTTGAGGAGGGCGGTCACGCGGAGGAGATGATCCTGAACGCCCGTGTTGTTATGAAAAGCCCCGGCATTCCCGAAAAGAACGATCTCGTCAAAAAGATCAGGGCAAGGGGGATCCCGGTGATCAGCGAGATCGAACTGGCTTACCGGTATAAGGGGGACAGCCGGATCATCGGTATTACCGGTAGTAACGGCAAGACGACGACCACCGCCATGACATACCATATATGCCGTCACGGCGGCCTGGACTGCGCCCTCGTCGGCAACATCGGTTACTCATTCGCCCGCCAGGTGGCGGAAGACCCGCGACCGTGGTACGTAGCGGAGATCAGCAGTTTCCAGCTGGACGACATCGTGAGTTTCCGGCCCGACGTAGCCATTCTGACCAATATCACCGAAGACCACCTCGACCGGTACGAATACCAATTCGAGAACTATATCCGGAGCAAGTTCCGAATTGTCATGAATCAAACCGCCGGTGATTTTTTTATTTACAACCAGGATGATCCGGTGATCACTACATATATAAGCCAATCTAACTTCCATTCTAACCCACTACCATTCACCATGCAACAGGAAACCAACAAAGGAGGATTTATCAGGGACGGCCAGATGAATATCAATACCGGATCTGAGCGACTGCAAATGAGTATCTATGATTTTGCCTTAAAAGGTATTCACAATCAATACAACACTATGGCAGCAGGTATCGCAGCCGCCACCGTCGGCATCCGGAAAGAGAAGATACGGGAGGCGATCAAGAGTTTCGAAGCGCTGGAGCACCGGATGGAGTACGTGCTGACGGTCAGAGGCGTCGAATTTATCAACGATTCCAAGGCGACGAATGTCAACAGCACCTGGTATGCATTGGAGAGCATGGACAAACCCACGATCCTGATCCTCGGGGGCGTCGATAAGGGGAACGATTATTCGCTGATCCGGGACCTCGTAAAAGAGAAAGTAAAAGCTATTGTCTGCCTTGGTGTGGACAACCGGAAGATCCATGAAGCATTCCAGAACGACGTTCCGCTCATGGTCAATACCGGCAGCGCGGAGGAAGCGGTCCGGGCCGCCTTTCATTTTGCCGTAAAAGGCGATGTGGTCCTGCTGAGCCCTGCCTGCGCCAGCTTCGATCTGTTCAGGAACTATGAAGACCGTGGGCGGCAGTTCAAGGAGGCTGTGAGAGACCTGTGAGCGCTACGACAACGATAGAACGGACGGCCTTGCGTGGCCTGCGGTCAAGGACCCGCGGCGACAAGGTCATCTGGACAGCGGTTTTCCTGCTGGCCATTGTCTCCCTGTTGGTTGTCTACAGCTCCACGGGCCTGCTGGCCTACAAAATGTACAAAGGCAACACCGAGGTGTACCTCTTCAAACAATTCGCGTTCATCGTGGTCGGCATGGCCATCATTTATTTCGCCCACCAGGTCAACTATACGATCTATTCCGGGGTGGCCAGGGTGCTCTTTTTGCTGTCGATCCCCTTGCTGCTCTACACCCTTTTCTTCGGCGTGCGACTGAACGAGGGCAGCCGATGGATCCGCCTTCCGATCATCAACATGACCTTTCAGACGTCCGACCTGGCAAAGCTGGCATTGTTCATGTATCTCAGCCGGCTGTTGAGTAAAAAGCAAGAGGTGATCAAGGATTTCCGCACCGGATTTATTCCGGTGATCGCGCCCGTGGCGATCATCTGTGTGTTGATCGCGCCGGCCAACCTGTCGACCGCGTTGCTGATCGGCGCCACCAGCCTGATGTTGCTCTTTATCGGCCGCGTCAGCGCAAAACATTTGCTGCTGACCGTTGCGGTCGCGCTGGTCCCCGTGCTTATCCTCGTCGGCGCAGCCATGATCCGGCATTCATCCAATGGCGGCTCCATCGAAAGACCCAGGGCAGAAGGCCATTCCGGCCTATTCGTTCGCGTCGATACCTGGATCAGCCGGGTAGAGACCTTTATGTATGGAGGTGTCGATAACGATGACAATAACTACCAGACCAATCAGGCAAAGATTGCTATCGCCAGGGGTGGGCTCCTGGGTCTTGGTCCGGGCAACAGCCAGCAACGAAATTTTCTTCCGCATCCTTACAGCGATTTTATCTATGCGATCATTATCGAAGAATACGGACTGGTCGGCGGGATCTTTATCGTGCTGATCTATCTCGTCTTTTTGCTGCGCAGCATCCGGATCTTCCGCCGGTGTCCGTTTGCTTTCGGCGCCTTCCTGGCGCTGGGGCTTAGCTTCACGCTGGTCATCCAGGCGCTGGCGAATATGGCGGTCAATGTCAACCTGTTTCCCGTCACCGGCGTGACGCTTCCCCTTGTCAGCATGGGAGGGAGCTCCTTTTTGTTCACCTGCCTGGCGATCGGCATCATTCTGAGCGTGGCGCGCAATGTCGAGCAGTTGGAGGGCTCGCCTCATGAATAAGCGGATAATTATCGCAGGCGGAGGCACCGGCGGCCACATCTTCCCCGCAGTAGCCATCGCGGGCGCCCTCCAAAAGCGGGAGCCCGGGATTGAATTGTTGTTTGTCGGCGCAAAAGGCCGGATGGAAATGGAGAAGGTCCCGCAAGCCGGTTATCGCATCAAAGGAATAGACATCGCCGGATTTAACCGAAGCTCTTTGATAAAAAATGCCGGGCTGCCGTTCAAGCTGATCCGCAGCTTTTTCCAGGTCAGCGGAATCCTCCGGAGCTTCCGGCCGGACGCAGCCATCGGGGTAGGAGGGTACTCCAGTTTTCCCGTCCTCCGCGCCGCACAGGCAAAGGGTATACCCAGCTTTATCCATGAAAGCAATTCTTTCGCCGGGAAAAGCAATATCCTGTTGGGCAAAAAAGCGGACCGCATCTTCGTCGCCAGCGACGGCATGGAGAAGTTCTTTCCGGCAGAGCGCATCGTCGTCGTCGGCAACCCCGTTCGAAGCACGATAGTGGACAGCCGGGTCCCGAGGGATGAGGCCATCCGCAGTTTCGGACTGGATCCGGTCAAGCCGACGGTGCTCTCCACCGGCGGCAGCCTGGGCGCCAAAGGCATCAACGAAGCGATGGCCGCACATATCGATGATTGGCAAATGGCCGGTATCCAGTTGATCTGGCAGACGGGCAAGCCGTTTGCCGCCCGGGCCGTCGACCTGAGCAGGGGTCGCAGCAATATCTGGACCGGCGACTTCATCCCAAAGATGGAGAACGCTTTTGCTGCGGCCGATGTGGTCATCTCGAGATCGGGAGCCATGTCGATCGCCGAACTCTGCGTCGTGGCAAAACCGGTCGTTTTTGTCCCGTTTCCCTTTGCGGCGGAAGACCATCAGACGGCGAACGCCCGGAACCTGGTAAATAAAGGCGCCGCCCTTATGGTAATGGATCATGATGCGATGCAGTCGCTTGTGAGCACGACCATCGCGCTGGTAAAGGATGAGCCGCTTCGGCAGCGGTTGAAGACCAATATCGGCCGCCTCGCCGTCACGGACGCGGCAGACCGGATAGCAAAGGAGGTACTAGATAAGATCGGACATGGTTGACTTGAATGACATAAAAAAAATTTATTTCATCGGCATAGGCGGCATAGGTATGAGTGCACTCGCGAGATATTTCCAATTCCACGGCAAGGAGGTCAGCGGTTATGACCGGACCCCCACCATGCTGACCCGTCAGCTGGAAGAAGAGGGTATCGCTATCCACTATGAAGACGACCCCGGCGCCGTACCGAAGGATGCGGGAATGATCGTTTACACGCCGGCGGTGCCGGCGGGCCACCGGGAATTGACCTGGTACCGGCAGCACGCCTATCCACTGTACAAGCGCAGCGACGTGCTTGGAATGATTACGGATAGCTCGTTCAATATCTGTGTGGCGGGCACCCACGGGAAGACCACGGTCACCACGATGATCGCACATATCCTGAGATATTCCGGCTATGGTTGTAACGCCTTTCTCGGAGGGATTTCGGTAAACTACAACAGCAACTTCTGGAGCGACCGCAGGAACGTTTGTGTAGTGGAAGCCGACGAATATGATCGCAGCTTCCTGAAACTAAGTCCGGATATCGCGGTAATCACGGCGATGGATGCCGACCACCTCGATATCTATGGAACGGCCGGCGCGGTCGAGCAGGCCTTTATCGACTTTTCCTCCCGGATCAAACCCGGCGGGTTGTTGCTGAGCCGGGAAGGACTCCGCAGAGAAGCCGACCTGAAGGGCGATGAGCACCTCACCTATGGACTGGCAGACTCTACTCCGGTGGCTGCCGGAACGCTCCCCGATTTCTTTGCCTCCGGGATCCGCGTAGACGAGGGCGACTACCGGTTCACCGTCCAAACAGGCGACTGGAAACTGGAACGGATCATCCTGACCATGGGTGGTCGCCACAACGTGGAAAACGCCACCGCCGCCATCGCCGTGGCCCACCGCCTCGGCATCCCCGGCGACCGGATCATCGAAGCAGTGGCCGCATTCAAAGGAGTCAAGCGGCGATTTGAATATATCGTAAAGGAACCGGGGCGGGTATATATCGACGACTATGCTCACCATCCCGAAGAGTTGCGGGCGCTTATCAGCGGGGCCCGGGAGCTTTTTCCGGGCAAAAAATGCGCCGTCATTTTCCAACCGCACCTGTTCACGCGGACCCGCGACTTTGCCGACGGGTTCGCGGCCAGTCTTGACCTGGCGGATGAGGTATTTCTTTTACCCATCTATCCTGCAAGAGAGCTGCCGATCGAAGGCGTGACCAGTGCGATGATCGCGGAAATGATCCCCGGTCAAAAGGCGACGGTGGTGGAAAAAGGCGAACTAATGAGGATACTAAACGATAGGGTGGTCTATGGTGACGATCCGGAGGTTTTGATCACCGCCGGAGCGGGAGACATCGATACGTTGGTGGAACCGATCCGGCAGTTGATGACCCGATAAGATGTTGATGACGCGATAGGACGATAGAAGAAGCAGAACGGCGGTTGTTGCGAACCCTTTGGCATTGTGAACGGGACTTATACTAACCCGGGCACCTTTGTACCCGTCTGACGATCCCAGCGGTCGTCGGGCGGGCCAACATGGAAAAAGATGGCGATTTCGATAAATATCAGGAGAATTTTTTCCGGCGTGATCTGGGGCTGTATCGGCGCCGGTGTGCTGGTATTGCTTGTCGCCGCCATCCGATACCGGAACAGCAACAACTGTAAAGGGTATGTCGTCAACCTGACGGGTACAAGCATCAGCAAGAAAGAGATCCTCGCCCTCCTGACCCCGGCCGGGGCTACCGGGATACAGGACCGCCCCATCCAGTCTATCGATTTGCACCGGCTTGAAACCGCATTGGGGAAAAATAGTTGGGTTCAAAGATCCCGGCTGTTCTTTGACAACAACAATCTGCTGCATATCGATGTCATCGAACGTACTCCGGTAACCCGTGTTTTTACTACGAACGGCAATAGCTTTTATCTCGACAGTTGCGGGGTGCAATTACCGCTGCTCACCCGCCTGCCTTTCCGGCTGCCCGTGTTCACCGGCTATCCGGCAGTGAAAACCGACAGTGTCCTGCTGGCCGGCGTCGGGGAGATCAGCGGCTACCTCCGGCGGGATACATCGTGGGCGGCACGGATCGCCCAAATCAACATCCTGGCCAACCGCACGTTCGAGCTGGAGCCGGAAACCGGCGATTACCGGATTATCCTGGGTGACGGCAGCGATGTGGCGGCAAAATTCCACCGGCTGTCGCTGTTTGATCAGCAGGTGATCGGCAGAGTGGGTCCGCTGCGATACAGCCGGATAGATGTCTCCTATGCCGGCCAGGTCGTCGCAACCAGGAGGGGAGCCGAACAGCGGCGCTACGATTCCCTGCAGGCAATGGCCAATATCCGGCAACTGATCCATTCGGGACAGACGCTGCAACCCGACACCTTGCGTCAGCGATCCGTCCGTCCCCTCGAAACCAATGTCATGACAGAACAGAGCCTGTCGACACATGATCTGTTGCCCACCGGTTCGGATACCCCGATAACCCGCAAACAAAAACCATAGATACAAACATCAAAACAACAACTAAAACAAAATAATCTAAACTATGAGCCTCGAACAACCCATTATCGTCGGTCTTGACATCGGAACGACAAAGATTGCAGCCATCGCCGGCCGTAAGAACGAATACGGCAAACTGGAAATATTAGGATTCGGTCGCGCCAACTCCAACGGAGTGAAGCACGGCCAGGTGCTCAATATCGATGAAACGATAAAAGCCATCCGCCTGGCGTTGGAGAACTGCTATGCCTCCAATCCCAACCTCGAGATCGGCGAAGTGTATGTCGGCATCGCCGGTCATCATATTAAAAGCCTGCAAACCCGTGGAGACATCGTCCGTCAAAATACGGAGGAGGAGATCACCCGCCGCGAGATCGATCAGCTCGTCGCAGACCAGTATAAAACCTATATCCCCGCCGGCGACCAGATCATCGATGTCATTCCCCAGGAATTCACCGTCGACAACTTTCAAAACATCCCTAACCCGATCGGCTATGGCGGGGTAAAGGTCGGAGCCAATTTTCACATTATCACCGGCGACAAGAACGCAATCCGGAACATCAACCGCGCTGTGGAAAAAAGCAACCTGCGCACGAAGGACCTCGTTCTACAGCCGCTGGCTTCCGCCGCGGCCGTCATGGGCCAGGAAGACCTGGAGGCGGGCGTCGCTATCGTGGACATCGGCGGCGGCACCACCGACCTGGCCGTCTTTTATGAAGGGATACTCAAACATACCGCGGTGATCCCCTTCGGCGGCGAGAACATCACCAATGACATAAAGACCGGACTTGGGGTGTTGAAGACCCAGGCCGAACAAATGAAAGTACAGTTCGGCTCGGCGTTATCCAACGAAGCAAAAGCCAATGCCTATATCACGATTCCCGGTCTTCGGGGGATGCCCGCCAAGGAGATCAGCGTCAAGAACCTCGCCGGGATCATCCAGGCCAGGATGAGCGAGATCATGGATTTTGTCACCTACCACCTCAAGCAGGTCGGCCTCGACAACCGGATGCTCAACGGCGGCGTCGTCATGACCGGCGGCGGGTCGCAGCTTCGGCATCTCATCCAGCTGACGGAATACATTACCGGCCTCAACGCAAGGATCGGCTATCCCACCGAGCACCTGGCAGCGGGGCACATCGAGGAGCTCGCCAAACCGACATACTCCACCTGTATCGGCCTTATCCTGAAAGGATATAGCGACTACGAGCACAACCGCAAGGAGTTCGAACAGGAATATCGCAAGGTGGAAGTGCCCGACAACCTCCGGAAGGCGGAGCCCCAACCGGAGCACCGCGCTGCCAGTGAACAAGAGCTGCAAGAGGAAAGGGTCCGCAACCGCAAGGGAGTAAAAGACTTTTGGGGTAAGTTCAAAGACGGCATCATCGATCTGTTCAAAGAGGAAGAAGACCATGCATTATAAAGCCAATCCGACCTTATGAAAACTCCCGCTTACCCTGGCGCGCCGCCGGGCGGCATTTTCCGCAACCTATGAACCAAATGATCTTGTGTGTTAATTCTTAAAAAAATGTCTATGATCCATTTTGATCTGCCGAAAGAAAAGTCGTCCATCATCAAAGTTATTGGAGTGGGTGGTGGTGGAAGCAATGCAGTCAACCACATGTTCAGCCAGAACATCGAGGGGGTAAATTTCATTATTTGTAATACCGATGCACAGGCCATCGCCCAGAGCCGTGTACCCAATAAGGTACAGCTCGGCCCGCACCTGACCCAGGGTCTCGGGGCGGGCGCGAACCCCGATATTGGCAGACAGGCGACCGAAGAGAGTCTGGAGGAGATCAAGACGATCCTTGAAGTCAATACCAAAATGGCGTTCATCACCGCAGGAATGGGCGGCGGCACCGGCACCGGCGGCGCACCTATCATCTCCAAGATCTGCAAAGACCTCGGGATCCTGACCGTCGGCATCATCACCACGCCGTTTTCGTATGAAGGCAAGAAGCGGATGATGCAGGCGGAGGAGGGCATCCGGGCGATGAAACAATACGTTGACACCTTGTTGGTCATCAGCAATGACAAGCTGAGGCACCAGTTCGGCAACCTCAAGATGAAAGAAGCTTTTGCCAAGGCAGACAATGTCCTTGCTACCGCGGCGAAATGTATTACGGATGTGATCAACAGTACGGGTCAGATCAATGTCGACTTTGCCGACGTCTGCACGGTCATGCGGAACGGAGGCGTTGCGATCCTGGGCAGCGCCACCGCAAAAGGCGACAGCCGCGCCCAGCGGGCCATCGAAGAGGCCCTTAATTCTCCGTTACTGAACGACAACGATATCCGTGGCGCAAAATGGATACTCATCAATATCAACTCCAGCGAAGGGGAACACGAATTCACCATGGACGAAGTGGAAATCATCCAGAACTATCTTCTCAGCCAGGCCGGCGAGCACAGCGATGTCATACTCGGCCTGGGCTACGACAATTCCCTCGGTTCCAGCCTGGGGATCACCCTCATCGCAACCGGATTCGAACACCGGGACCCCTTCGTCAAAACGGCGGATACTGCCCCCCAGCCAAAAAAAGAAGAGAAAATCCTGATGACCCTAAGCGCTCCCGGGGAACAGCGTCCCCCGGATGCCCGGCCTGTCCGCCCTGCCGAGCCCATCGCCGAATATGAAGCCGAGCCGGAATTGGCAGAGAACATCCCGGCGCCCGCGCCATCCCTCACGCTTTTCTCCGAGCATTCCGCTCCCCCGGTCCACCCAACCCCGGATGATCCACGGTCTCCCCGTATCGAGTGGATCCTGGCCCCGGAGCCGGCATCCAGCCAGCCGCAAAAAAATCAGGCAGTCGCCTCAAAAAGTTCTCCTGCGTCTGCAGCGTCGGGAGGATACCTTGCAAGGCCGTCCAATATCTACGCCGAAGACCCTAAGAACGATCAACAATCCTCTCCCTCAGCCGCCGAAGGTTCTCCCAGGGCGGCGATCGAACACTCTACTCCCGTGAAGGATCCGATCAGGAACACCGTTGCCGGTGATCCGTCGTTGGAAGACGATTCTTCACCCGAAATGCAACTGGTGTTCAGGGAAACGGACCCTGCGGCGGATGAGCCTGGGGCCTACCAAACTCACTCACTTTCGGTGCCGAACTCACCCGTAGAGGAGCCTGCCGCGCAGGACGATGCGGATGATCCCAAACGCCGGGCGGCGGAACGAATCAACAAGTTGCGCAACTTGTCGTTCAATATCAACGCTGCCGATCCGAATAACGAGTTTGAAACTGTGCCGGCCTACATCCGCCGTAATTTGGAACTGTACAATACGATCTCCAACGTCGAGAATTTTTACAGCAACTATGAGGTTAAAACGGACGAGAACAACAACACGGAGATCAGCACCATCAATACTTTCCTCGATGGCAAACGGCCGGATTAGCCGCCGGCGTCAGCGACATGCACGATAGTTTGTTTTTAGTTGTTTTATTCCCCCTGGTTCTCCGGGGGGATTTTTTATCTTTATCCATAACCAACTCGACCGAATGCCGCTGCTGCTTTCCTTTTTGGGTATCCTCCTTTTGATTTTGCTGATCCTGTGGTGCAAGCTCGACACCTTTATTTCGTTCATCGTCGTAAGCGTGGCACTGGGCCTCGCCTGCAGGCTCGACATCCGCCAGATCAGCGACGCCATCCAGAAGGGGATCGGCAATATTATGGGGTCGCTGGTCATCATCCTTGGCTTTGGCGCCATGCTTGGCCGGCTGATTGCCGACAGCGGCGCAGCCCAGCAGATCACCCAGTCCCTGGTCCGGCTCTCGGGCGTCCGGCGTATCCAATGGGCCATGGCTCTTTCCGGTTTCCTTGTTGGTCTGCCGATGTTCTATGGCGCCGGGTTCATGGTGCTCATGCCGCTCGTCTTTGCCGTCGGCGCCGCTACCGGCCTTCCTCTTCTATACCTCGGTATCCCTGTCCTGTCCGCACTCTCCGTAGCCCACGGCTTCCTGCCTCCGCACCCGTCCGCCACCGCCATTGCGCTCCAGCTCCATGCTCAAATCGGACTGACATTGCTGTACGGCATCATCGTCGCTATCCCTACCATCATCCTGGCCGGTATCGTATTCGGCCGGACGATGCGCAGGTACCGGGTCACTCCCAACCCCGCGGTGCTAACCGTTACCCTGATGGATCCGAACGAACTTCCCGGTCCCGGACTTAGCCTCGCGGCCGCACTGATGCCGCTGATCCTGCTCTCCACCACCGCGATCCTCGGGTTGCTGCCGGGCAATACAACGTTGAAAAAATTCATCTCCTTTATCGGCGACCCGAATATGGCCATGCTGATCTCGGTGCTTGCCGGCATTTATTTGCTGGGGCTCCGCCGCGGGAAGTCTATGCGCACCGTCATGCGATCACTCGAAGATGCATTTAAGGGTGTTGCCCCGGTGATGCTGATCATTGCGGGCGCAGGCGTGTTTATGCAGATGATGAGCGAAGGGGGAGTCAGCGAATACATCGCGCGGCAACTGGTGCACACCACCGTTAGTCCGCTGATCCTCGGATGGGGCATTGCGGCGCTCATCCGGATTTGCACCGGATCGTCGACGGTTGCGGCGCTGACAACCGTAGGAATCCTGCTACCTTTGTTGCACCAATCGCCGGTTGCGCCGGAGCTGCCTGTTCTGGCGATCGGCGCCGGCAGCATGACTTTTTCCCATGTGAACGATGGCGGATTCTGGTTGTTTAAAGAGTATTTTAACCTTACGATCCGGCAGACATTTGCCACCTGGACCATCATGGAGACGATCGTGTCGGTGGCGGGATTATTGATGGTATTACTGTTGAATCAAATCGTGCACTGACGAATATGGCTACTATCACCATTACAGGCGGGACCGGGCTGATCGGTACAGCGTTGACCCATCTCCTCATCGACAACGGCCACCGCGTCATCATCCTGTCCCGCAAAACACCGCCGCCTGCATCCCGCGCCGCCGCTGAGCTGCCAGGCGCCGGGACCGATTCTGCCGCTGCCTTTTATGGCCGTCCGCCGGGGCCCGGCCTTCAACGGCTGCAATGGGATCCCAACGCCGGTTATATCGACCCCGAAGCTATCCGCCAGGCCGACTATATCGTTCACCTGGCCGGGGCAGGCGTCGCGGACCACCGTTGGACTGCCAAACGAAAAAAACAGATCGAAGAAAGCCGAACAATGACCGCCGATTTGCTCGTCAGATCCCTCCGGGAAGTCCCCAACAACGTCCGGGCTGTCCTCAGCGCCTCCGGCATCGGCTGGTATGGCCCGGACCCTTCGATCCCCAACCTCCGCGCTTTCGAGGAAACAGACCCCCCGGACAAGGATTTTCTCGGGGAGACCTGCCGGCGATGGGAAGCGGCTATTTCACCGGTCACGGCTTTGGGTAAGCGCCTGGTCATTCTTCGCACCGGTCTTGTCCTGAGCCGCCATGGAGGGGCGCTGGCGGAATTCCGGAAACCCGTCCGCTTCGGGATCGCAGCCATCCTGGGCTCCGGTCGCCAGGTCATGAGCTGGATCCATATCGATGACCTCTGCCGTCTTTACCTGGAAGCGATCCTGCATGACCAGTGGTCCGGGATCTACAATGCGGTAGCGCCGAACCCTGCATCCAACCGCATTATCAGCACCGAGCTGGCACGCCGGCTCAAGGGAAACTTTTTTGTTCCGGTCTATGTCCCGGCTTTTTTGTTAAAGCTCCTGGTGGGGGAGATGAGCGTTGAGGTACTGAAGAGCACCACGGTCAGCGCCGGCAAGACGCGGGCGGCGGGATTCCAATTTATCTATCCTTCCGTCGAAAGTGCGTTGGATAACTTGCTTAAAGGTCGCTCCTGAGGAAATAGCGGGTTGTCAGCACATAATAGATGATCAGGTATATCCCGGCGGCGATGAGATAGCCGGGGATGCGGTGTTCCCACTCTGCCTGGCTCATCAACTGAACACCCGGAAAGGGGATCAGCCGGTCGGTCGTCTCCTCGGGCAGATATTGCGCCGGCGTGAAATGATACAAATTGGTGAGAACGCCCATGATAACCTGCTCGACGACCATATAGATCAGGAACAGTCCGATCGCCAGTCCGGATCGCTTGATCAGGACGGAGATAACAAATGCGATCATCGAATATGAAATGACCTGGACAAAATAGAAGAAGAGGAAGCGGCTCCCCTGCCAGACGGAGACCTGCGCTCCTCCATGACCGGTGAAAAAGCCGAATGCCAGCACGGTCAGCAAAACGACCAGGGTACTGAGTATGGACAACAGGATTACCCCAACCAATTTAACCTGGATGAATGCACTGCGGCTCCAGCCATCGATGATATTTTGCCGGTGGGTTCTGAAGCTGAATTCGTTTGTCGTCAGTGTAATGATCAGGATGGCCTGCATGATAAACAGCATCGCTGACGTATAGCAGATGGTGTGCCAACCATTAGGGAAACCGAACGGGTTGGGGATGGCCCCGCCGCCTCCTTTCCCGTTCGACGTGACTATACCGACGATACCATATACCGCATAGTTCACACCCGGAATGGCCGCGACCACGATTGCCAGCAGGATCCAGAATGTCCGGTAGTTCTTCAGCTTCATCCATTCGATTCTCAAGAGGTTCAACATGACGTCGCGTTTTTGCGGTTATTGCTTCGGTGCGCTCGTGATCTCCATGAATTTCGACTCAAGGCTACGTTTGCGCAGCTGCAGATGGTTTAACACAATCCCTTTTTCAAAACAAAACCGGTTGACTTCCGCCATATCAGGCGTCTTACCCGGCTCGAAGAAAACCTGTATCAGCCCTTCATTGGGTCTGACCTGTCTGACGCCCGGCCAGCCCGCGAGTATTTCCGGCAACTGTCGCGACAAATCATCCGCCGCGCCCAGCTCCACGATATCCTCGCTCCTCAATACCTCCCGGACATCTCCGGCCATAAGCAACTGGCCCCGTTGCAGGATCGCCACATGGGTACAAACCTTTTCCACCTCGTCGAGCAGGTGGCTGGCCAGAACGATCGTCTTTCCCTCCCGGGCCAGGTGGCGGATCGTCTCCCGCGTTTCGGCGATGCCCACCGGGTCCAGGCCATTGGTCGGCTCATCAAAAACAAGCACGGAAGGATTGCCCAGCATACAGGAGGCTATGGCCAGCCGCTGTTTCATCCCCAGCGAATACGTGCTGAATTTGGAATCCTTACGCTCCGTCAATTTTACCATCTCCAGCACCCGTGGGATATCATCGGCACCATGGCCTTTGATCGCAGCGGCGATCCGCAGATTTCGTTCCCCGGAGAGATAATGATAGAAATTTGGCGTCTCCAGCAAGGTCCCTATCTTGCGGCGTTGTTTTTCCGAAGGCGGCTCACCAAACCAGGAATAGGTTCCCGCAGTTGGTTTAAGGACGTCCATGACAACGCCCAGAAGCGTTGTTTTACCGCTCCCGTTGGGTCCAAGGACGCCAAACACCGATCCCGGCGGCACTTCGAAGGACACCGCGTTGAGTGCCCTGATCCTGCCATAGAATTTGGTCACGGACCGAATGGAAAGTATACTGCTCACGGTAAAGGTTTATCTTATGACAAGATAAAGAATAATCAGGAGATTCCGCCGGCCGCATCTTCATGCGGTTGATGATACAGGGAAGAAAAGTCACCCAACACCGACAACCCCCGCTTATCAAATACGAGTCTCGACAACCGTAAGCCCGCGATGTCTGCCGGCAATACTTTTCGCGTGAATGGATTCAAGGTTCCACCGGGGCCGCCTGCCGGCGCCGCGGGATCGTATTGGTATTCCGGGTCGCATAACGTTCCCCGCGGATACATGATCCCCGGCTGTCCTTTCCCGCGGATATCCAGGTCCTTTGGATGGTCCAGCCCCAGCGTGTGACCATACTCGTGTGCGGCGGTCGTCGAATGATTCAATAAATTGCCGAGTTTGAAATACCCGGTATTGCAACCCAATCCATCGACGGAAGAAATATCGTGTTGCGAAAATTCTTCGATCCGAAAGAAATTCAGGCGGGGATCGGTGTTGTGCCAGACCGCTGCCGGACGCAAATCGGGATTGCAGATCCCTTCGATCTCGAACCGGACCTCATGCCACTCGCCGCGGATCTTTACCGATCCTTTCGGCGCATTCCATGCCGCAGCGATGTCATCCGCGATCTGTGCGGCTAATTGGCTGCTCGCCGACCCTCCATAAAAACAAAGGATCGATCGGATGGTAAGCCGGTGCGAAAAAATATTCAGTTCTGCCTCGCCCATGTGGGATCAATGTACAAGTGCTGCCAATTTGTTTTCCAGGTCCGGACCCCTGAGTCCTTTTGCCACGATCTTTCCATCCTTGTCCAACAGAAAGTTCATCGGGATGCCTTCCACCCCATATTGCACCGCGGCCTGATTCTTCCATCCCCCCAGGTCTGAAACCTGCGTCCAGGGCAGGTCATCCTGCCGGATGGCCGCCAGCCATTTATCCTTTTTGTCGTCCAGCGAGACGCCCAAAACCGTAAACCCCTTGGCATGGAATTTCCGATAGGTCTTTAAAACGTTGGGGTTCTCCATCCGGCAGGGCCCGCACCAGCTGGCCCAAAAGTCGATCAACACGTACTGGCCACGGAAAGAAGACAGCGCCACCGGCCTTCCCTTTATATCGACCTGGGTAAATTCGGGGGCCGGCCGGCCAATGCCGGTGAGCAAGGCCGCATCCAAAATCTTCTTCAGTTCTTTTCCAAGATAGGAAGATTGAATGGCCGGCGAGAGTCCCGCATATATCTGTTGCAACGTATCGGCATTCGGATTATAGCTGAATTCGCTCAGCACTTCTTCAACGGCTACGTATGACGCCGGGTGCGCGGTCGCATATTGCCGGGTAAATTCCTTCTGCCGGTCCTGCATTTCTTTCGCGGCGGTCATGAGGCTGTCGATCTTCACCTTGTTCTTCTTCGCATTCGCTGCCGCGTATTCCCGGTTCCACGTATTCCAGTCAAGATGTTCCATTTCCTTTTCAAGGAATTTTTCGTATTCAGCCTGAACGGGCGCCCCGGTAAACGATATCGATCCCAGGGAGTCCTTCTTTCCGGTCGCCACGATCTCTCCGGACTGAAGAAAGAAACCCATGCTATTGAGGTTGTCGCCTTTGACCGTTCTAAACGCCAGGTGACAGAACTCCGTTTCTTCGACCTTTCCCGAAAGCTCGAAATGACCATGCCTGATCGCAGCGGAGTCGGTCGGCCCGTCGGCCGGATGGTATAGAAAAACCCAGCCGCTTTCGAGCCCGGCAATATCGCCGCGCAGCGTATAGGCGGACGGGGTCCGCAATAGCCCCAGCGCCAAGATGGTCCCGCCGATAAACGGTAAATACTTCATATCAATTCCGGATAGGTTTTCCGCCCTTTATGACGCTTTGGATGCGCTCCAGTGTTTTCTTCTCGCCGCATAGGCTTAGGAATGCTTCCCGTTCGAGATCCAGCAGGTATTGTTCGCTGACCAGGGTAGGCTCGGTCAGATCCCCGCCGCATATCACATAGGCCAACTTTTTGGCGACGACGACGTCGTGGTCTGTTGCATAGTTGCCACGCCACATGGCATGGATGCCGGAATAAAGCGCGCCGAGCACCGACCGGCCAAACACCTTAACGTCTTTTCGCGGTACCGGTGTGGTATACCCGTCATGGTACATCTCGAGGACCGAAGCCTTGGCTTCGGCGATGCGCCGTCCCTGATTTATGCTCACGATATCGTGACCTTTCCGCAGTATACCCAGGTCGAATGCTTCATACGCGGACGTGGAGACTTTTGCGGTCGCGAGCGTAAAGAACCGTTCCTTTAGCGTGACGGTCTCCGGCTCGTCCGGATGCATCTCATCCGATGCCCGCAACGCGAATTCCTTCGTGCCACCGCCGCCGGGGATCAAACCAACTCCCATCTCCACCAGGCCGATATAAGACTCCGCGGCCGGAACCACCCGGTCCGCGTGCAGGGATAACTCACAGGAGCCGCCTAATGTCATTCCGTGAGGCGCGACGACTACCGGAACGGCCGAAAAACGGGCCCGGGTCGTGGTGACCTGGAATTGCCGGACAGCCATTTCCAGCTCATCGAAATCCTGTTCGATGGCTAACATAAGGATCAGCCCCACATTGGCGCCAAGGCTGAAGTTAGCGCCTTCATTGGCGATCACCAGTCCTTTATATTTTTCTTCCGCTATCCCGATCCCGCGCTGGATACCTTCCACTACTTCGCCGCCGATCGTTCCCATTTTTGTGTTCCATTCCAGCCCCAATACCTCATCCCCCAAGTTATAAAGATGGCAGGCGCTGTTCTTCCAAACCGTCTGACCCTCAAAATTTTTCATGACCAGGAAGGCTTCCCCACCCGGAAGCGGCCGATAGCCGCGGCTTGCCGCATCGTAGCAGAGGCGTTTGCCGTTTTCGATCTTATAGAAATTGCGGATACCCGACGCCAGCATTTCCTCCACCCACGGCGCGACGGTGAATCCCGCCGCCTTCATTTGCGGCAGCACTTTATCGACGCCAAATACGTCCCAGGTTTCAAACGCGCCGATCTCCCAGCCGAATCCCGCCATCATCGCATCATCCACCCGGTATAGTTCGTCGGAGATCTCCGGTATCCGGTGGGAAATATAAGAGAACAGTCCATAGTGGAACAGCCGGATGAATTCGCCCGCCTTGTCGGTTGCGGCAAACAGGAGTTTCAATCGTGTCTTCAGGTCGTCCACGGGTTTCGCCGCTTCCACGGAAGCGAATTTTGGTTTTTGCCTCGGTCCGTACTCCAGCGTCTTCAGATTGAGCGTGAGGATCTCTTTCTCGCCGCCGGCGCCTTTCGTCTTCTTAAAGAAGCCCTGCCCGGTCTTGTCACCCAGCCATTTATTCTCTACCACCTTCTCCAGCCACTTCGGGATCCCGAACGCGGCCCGCTGCTCATCGTTCGGACAATTCGCGGCCACACCCTGCGCGACCTTTACCAGCGTATCGATACCCACCACATCCGCCGTGCGAAAAGTCGCCGACCTGGGTCTGCCGATCAGCGGCCCTGTCAGCGCTTCTACTTCATCGATCGTCATATCCAGTTTGTCGAGCAACCCGAATATCGCCATGATGCCGTAGACACCGATGCGGTTGGCGATGAATGCGGGCGTGTCCTTGCAAAGTACCGTCGTCTTTCCCAGGTACAGGTCGCCGTAATGAAGCAGGAATTCCGTTACCTCCGGGTCCGTGGCCGGAGTGGGAATGATCTCCAGCAGCCGCAGATAGCGCGGCGGATTGAAAAAATGGGTCCCGCAAAAATGCTTTTTAAAATCGCCGGTGCGGCCTTCGGCCATCATGTGGATCGGAATACCCGACGTATTGGACGTGATCAAGGTTCCCGGCCGGCGGTATTTTTCCACTTCGGAAAAAATCTGCTGTTTGATATCCAACCGCTCCACGACGACTTCGATGATCCAGTCACAGCCGGAAATATCCTTCATATTATCGGTAAAATTCCCCGTGGTGATCCGGGCGGGAACATCCTTTGTATAGATCGGAGACGGATTGCTTTTGATCGCCGAAGCCAACGCTTCATTGACGATCCGGTTGCGTACCGCCGGATGTTCGAGGCTAAGGTTTTTGGCCGCCTCTGCCGGGCTCAGCTCCTTCGGCGCGATATCCAGCAAAAGGGTCGGGATACCGATGCCGGCAAAATGACAAGCAATCCTGGAACCCATAACTCCGCTTCCCAATACGGCCACTTTTTTTATGATGCGGTTCATGCCATGCGATTAGTTAGTTAAACAACTATTTAAGGCTAAGGTACCAAAAAAATCATTACCGCCCTCACGTGAAGGAGTGATCCTTACCGATAGATAACAATAAGATGATTTAATTCGGGAGCGGCTGTCTTTACTACAGGATCTTGCTGAGGCGATCGATCTCGTAGTTGTCGGCCTTATCGAGCAGGGCGTTCCGCTGTTTGATCTGCTCTTCCATGAGGAGGCGCGGATAGCTGTCTGCCGTAATGTAGCTGACCGTAAGGTAAACGCCCTTTTCGATGATCAGCTTGTTGCCGCAGATATCCGTCATGTGGATCTTATCCCTGTCGTAGTAGGAGGCCGGACATTCATATTTGCCGCGGATGGAATTGAAAAGAATGCTATTGGTCTTTTCCGTGAAGGAAAGGAAGCTTAATTGAGAATAGTAAAAGAAGCTGTTGATAAAGTGGAACTGGATCAACGCTTTTTGCCGAAGGAGTTTGGTACGATAAAACAATATTTTGTGATCCTTGAAATCGTTGATGTCTTTTACCTGGAAAGAAGGCATCCCGATCTTCCAGATGACCCGGCGGGGGGTAGCGCCGAATTGAATGTCATGCGGCGCAATAAGCGTTTTGGTCAGATATGGATCATATTGGTCCTGCGATAATACCTGATGGGCAAAATCCAGGTAATACTGGTTGATAAAGCTGCGGTAGAAACTTTCCCTCTCCTGGTAGAACGAACTGTAGCGGCTGTATTGCAGGATGCGGTATCCGTAAGCTTGTTTCATGACGGTATAAGATATTAGATTCTGACTCAGTCTCTTTTGATCATTAACTAAACGCCGATAACCTGAAATAAGTATCCGGAAGAAGGATTTATGTATTAGGTCTTATGTAACTCATTGATTAACTGACACCTGAGCCCGACGGAATTTTTTCTCCCGGCTGCACGAAATGGAGCCGGCCACCAGGGTCTTCTGCCATGAGGATCATACCGTTGCTTTCAATTCCCCGCATTTTCCGCGGCGCCAGGTTGACAACCACTACGACTTGCCGCCCTTTGATCTCGTCCGGTTTAAAGTGCTGGGCGATACCCGAGACGATCGTCCGCTGCTCATTTCCAAGATCTACGCTCAGTTTCAACAACTTATCAGCCTTTTCCACTTTTTCCGCGGCCAGGATCGTCCCCACCCGCAAATCGAGTTTTGCAAAATCGTCAAACAGGATCTCCGGTTTGACCGGGGAAATGGCCTTCCCGCCCGCTGCGCCCGGCCCGTCCGCACCTCCCGCGGCTGACCCGGCCGCCCCGGCTGCATTTTCAACCGCCCGCCGCGCGGATGCCGTCCGCAACTTCTCCAGCTGGGCGTTGACCTCACCGTCTTCAATTTGCCGGAACAACAGTTCCGGCGCCCGCAGGCTGTAGCCCACACTCAACAGCTTCATTTTCCCGGCATTCTCCCATTCCAGCATCTTGTCCACGACTTTCATCATGTGCAGCATCCGCTTTGCGGTAAAGGGAAGGAACGGATGGATCAGGATCGCCAGATTAGCCGTCACCTGCAGACAGATATGCAGGCAATTGTCGATCAACTGTTGATTTTCCGGATGGTCCCTGAGGCTCCTGACCACTATCCACGGTTCCTTCTTCTGCATATATTTATTGGCCAGATCCGACAACATGATGACTTCGAACAAGGCTTCCCGGAACCGGTATTCTTCGATCAGCTTCGACACCCTGACCGGGGTGGCTTCGACCGCCGCGATCATCTCCCGGTCAGCTTCATCCAGCCGGCCGGAATGCAGCGGCGGCACCTTCCCGTTACACAACTTATGCATCAGCACGAAGGTGCGGTTGACAAAATTCCCGAACTTATTGACCAGTTCGCTATTGTTCGCGTATTGAAACCCCTTCCAGGTGAATTCGCTGTCCTTTGTCTCCGGGGCGATCGTCGTCAGATAATAACGCAGGCAATCCGCCATATGGGGGCCGCCGTTGTCTTTCCTGATAAAATCGTCGATGTAATCCTGCATGTCCAGCTTCCAGTTCCGGCTCGTACTCATCTTGTCACCCTCCAGGTTCACGAACTCGTTGGCCGGAACGTTGGCGGGCAGGATATTCCCGTGCAGCTTTAACATAACCGGGAAGATAATACAGTGAAACACGATATTGTCCTTCCCGACAAAATGCACCAGTTTTGTGCCCTGGTCATACCAGTAAGGCTTCCAATCCCGTTCGTTGTCGATTCCCCACTGGCGTGTGGCGGATATATAGCCGATCGGCGCATCAAACCATACGTAAAGCACCTTCCCCTCCGCCTCCGGCAACGGCACCTTCACTCCCCAGTCCAGGTCGCGCGTCACTGCCCGCGGTTGCAGTCCCCCGTCGATCCAACTCCTGCACTGCCCCACTACGCTGGCACGCCAGTCGTCCTTGTGATCCCCCAATATCCACTCGCGCAAAAAAGCTTCATGCCGGTTCAATGGGAGATACCAGTGACGCGTGCTGCGCTTTACGGGCGGCGTCCCGCTCAAGGTGCTTCGGGGTTCGATCAGCATCTCCGGGCTCAACGACGTCCCGCAATTCTCGCATTGGTCCCCATATGCCCGTGGGTAGCCGCACACAGGACAGGTCCCGACAATGTATCGGTCCGCAAGAAATGTCTTTGCCTCCTCATCATAGTACTGTTCGCTCTCCTTCGCCTCCAGTTCACCACGTCCGTTCAGGGCGGTGAAGAACTCCTGTGCGGTTTCATGATGGATGGGTTCGCTGGTGCGATGGTAGATATCGAACGAAATTCCCAGATCTGAAAAATTCTCTTTGATCAGCGCATGGTATTTGTCGATGATGGCCATAGGCGTCGTCCCTTCTTTCATGGCCTGGATAGGAATGGCCGTGCCATGCTCATCACTTCCGCAAATAAAGACAACATCCCGCTTTTGCGCCCGTAAATACCGGACATAGATATCCGCCGGCAGATAGGCCCCCGCCAGATGACCGACGTGCTTCAGTCCATTGGCGTAGGGTAAAGCTGCCGTGATCAGGTATCGTTTTGGGTCATTCGTCATAATAATGTGCAGACCTCCGGTCCGTTTTGGAGGGCAAAATTACGCCGTTTGTCTCACTCCTGCAAAGCGAACTCGATGCAGGCGTTTCGTCTGAAGTCGGTCGAAAGGAACAATTCGTACGTCTTTCCATGCACGGTCACTTCCATGAGCGCCGTGTTTGGCGGGAGGCGGCCCAGGTTTTCGGCAAACAAGATCAGCCGGTTGACCGGCAGGCTTTTATCGATCGGCACCAACAGGACTTTGGCCTGTGCCGTCAATTTATAGTGCTGCAACAGCAGATCGTTGTTCAGATAGAGGCTGACGGAATCACCATCGATCTCGCCGTTATCATAAAGCCCGACCCGGACGGTGTCCGTGCCCCGGATACGGATGGTCTGTATGACCGGCGTCTCCCGGTCCAGCAAGGTCTTCAGCTGCGCGGAGTCCTTCTTCTTTTTCGGCAAAGCGAATGGTATGAACGGCGGCGCTTTTTTTTCGAGGCGGATCGCCAGGTTGCCTGCCTTTGCGGTCTGCGAGCCGGAAGGGCCGGCCCAAAAGCCTTCCAGTCTGTCACGCCTTCCCGCCGTCCTACGGTAATACAACACGTGAAAACCAGTCGCGGTGTTGACGGAACTGTCTTCGCGGATGGTCAGCACCGAGTCCCGGCCGTAATAATGTCCGCTGATAATGAGATGCCGGATATATTGCGTTTCGGGAGAATACCAGTGGAGCACACCCGCAATGGCCGAGTCGCTTTCCGTGATCGTTAAGACAATTTTTTGCTTTGTGTCCGATCCGTCGCCGGAAGCCGTACCTGTCCACTGCCCGCCCAAATCCTGCGCTTGCAATCCTCGCCCGAGACCCAATGACAACAGCATAAGTGCGATTGCAAATAGAGATCGCATGTAAATGAATTTCGACAAAAAATTGTTCCACAATTTAATTTTTTGTCTCAATACTAGGAATGTCTGCACTTTCCGGCCTTTAGGTCGTCAAGTGCGAACCGGGCTCCGCCCAGTTTATAAAAGTAGTAAATTTAACGCGGCCCAAAGTAAACTATAATGTTAAGATGAACCGAAAAAGCTTTTTCACTTCCGTACTTGGTCTTGGCCTTGCCGGCGTTGCCCATGCCCGCTCGCAGCCTTCTGTTCGCCGGGATGGGACGTTGCCCGTGCAACCGCTCCTGATCCCGCCCTATCTGAAGCCCGGGGATACGATCGGCATCACATGTCCCGCCGGCGACATCACCGTTAAAGAGATCCAACCCGCCGTTCAATTGATCGAAAGCTGGGGCTTCCGCACGCTCACCGGCAATACCGTCGGAAAAAAGGATTTCATTTACGGAGGCAGCGACACCGAACGCCTCGACGATCTGCAGCGCATGCTTGACAACCCGGAGATCAAGGCTATCCTTTGCGCCCGCGGTGGTTATGGTGCAGTCCACATCGTGGACCGGCTCGATTTTTCTTCGCTGCTGAAATTCCCCAAATGGGTCATCGGCTTCAGCGACATTACGGTTCTGCTGTGTCATATCCATGCCAACCTGCATATTGCCTCGATCCATTCCAAAATGTGCAACAGCTTTCCGGATGACTGGGCAAAGGCAGAGCCTGCCCAGGTCGCCTCGATTCTTTCCATCCGTCAGGCGCTAAGCGGAAGTGAAAAGATGCAATACACGACCCCACCGCACCCGAATAACCGGCCCGGCTCCTCGGAAGGTCAGTTGGTGGGGGGCAATCTGAAAACAATCGAAACCCTGGCAGGGACATCCAGCGATATCGACACCGCCGGCAAGATCCTCTTCGTGGAAGACACCGGTGAATATTTGTACAGCATCGACCGGATGTTCTGGCACCTGCAACGCACCGGCAAGCTCGATAAGCTCGCGGGCCTCATCGTCGGCGGTTTCAAGGTCAAACCGGACGACCCGGGTGAAGAGTTCGGTCGCACGCTCTATGATATTGTTACCGATCGGATAGGGTCGTACAGCTATCCCGTCTGCTTTGACTTTCCCGTTGGTCATCAAAAAGAGAACTACGCTTTCAAATACGGCGTCCCGCATAACCTCGTGGTCGGAGATGACCAGGTTTCGCTGACGGAAACAAATAAACCAACCATCGCTTGATCCACATTCCGCCATTCCTGCGCCCCGGCGATGTCATCGCCATCGTCTGCCCGGCGGGCTATATGCCTCGCGAGCGGGCGCAAACCTGCATCGACACGCTTCGGGACTGGGGATACCCGGTAAAGACCGGCAATACCGTCGGCGGCGCGTCGGAGAACTATTTTTCCGGCTCCGATGACGAACGGCTTGCCGACCTCCAGCAGATGCTCGACGATCCCGGCGTCCGGGCGATCCTTTGCGGCCGGGGCGGCTATGGACTTAGCCGGATCATAGACCGGATCGACTTCACGGGATTTCGGCAAACGCCGAAATGGATCGTCGGTTACAGCGATATTACCCTTCTGCATTCCCACATCCAATCCCGGTTTAATATCGCAACACTCCATGCGCCTATGGCGGCTGCTTTTAACGAGGGCGGGGCAGAAGGGCCTTATGTCCGCTCCCTCCGGCTGGCGCTGGAAGGAGAAGCGTTGAACTATACCAGCCACGCACATCCGTTTGACCGGGCCGGCGAGACTTTAGCCCCGCTAACGGGCGGAAACCTGGCGCTTCTGGCTCATGCGACCGGAACGACATCGGCTGTGCCCACGGCGGGGAAAATCCTCTTCCTTGAAGATGTTGGGGAATATCTGTATAATATAGACCGCATGATCCGCCAGTTGCAGCGAAGCGGCCAACTCGACCAACTCGCGGGGTTGATCGTCGGCAGTTTTACTGAAATGAAAGATACCATGCGCCCGTTTGGCGCCACGGTGGAGGACATCATCCGGGATGCCGTTGCCGGTTACGATTACCCCGTCTGCTTTGGCTTCCCTGTCGGGCATGACGGCCGCAACGTTGCGTTGCGAACCGGTGTTCCTTACCGCCTCAGCGTCACCACGGAGAATGTCCGCTTGCAGTCCGTTGACGAATAGCACTCATTGTCCGGGCGGCGGCACCACCTCATATGCATCCTGGCCATCCTGCGATACCGGCTCATACCAGGTATTGTTATACACGAGGAAATCTTGTCCGTCGATCTGCTGGTCCGTCGCACCATCGGGCAATTGGTAGATCACCGCTCCGGGAGGCGCGGTGACCACCTGGTATCCCTGGCCGGTGTAAACGTAGAATACTCCGCCGAAATAGTAATACGTTGTGCCGTCCACTACGGGCGTTTCATATCCCGGCGGAATGGTTGCGACAATCGCGCCGACAGGAGCCGGAACGACGGCATAACCGCCGTTCTGCGGCAGATAGAAACAGCCGTCATCGTACCAATAGCGCTGATTATTGAAGCTGAACCAGATGGCATCGGTCGCCAGCGAACTAAGGAAAAAGCCCAGCGGATGCCAGTGCGGTCCCCAATAATATGGCCGGTAGGGATGATAGTAATAAGGATGAATACCCCGATAGCGCCCGGTATGATAGACGTTGACATGATCCCGCACCGTTACGTTGCTCCGGGCATTGACGGCATCGTGCACCACCTCCACCGGTCGGGCAAGGTCATGATTGCCGATATTCCGGCTGCCGCCGTTTATCGTCGGGCGTTCCACCACGGGCCTCGGCTCGGCCGGCCTGGTTTCGACCGGCCTGGATGCGGGCGCAGGGCGCATAGTGGGCGTGGGTCTGGCAACCTGGACCGGATGCATGACGGGTGGCGCGACCGGCCGGCCGCCGCCGCCCCCGCCGTGATTGAATCGTTGTGCCATGCCCGGCTGCGGACCCGCTATCATCAGCGCCAGGAAGGCGCCAAAGGCAACGCGACTATATCTAAAAGCTTTTTGCATATCGGTAGTTTGAAAGGGTGATTTATTTTTTTGCGGATAAGGCCACCAGTTTTACTTTTCGCGCCCGGTGGGGAACGGTGAATGCGAACAGGGCATCCGGCAAAGCGGGATTGACCTGCCACCCGCTAAGCGTGGCCTCATACTGCGGATGCATCTCCTTATTGGTATATATGATCACCATTTTCAGCGGCAAGGTAAAGGCGTCGTCCGCGATCCAGAATTGGTAGGTCTTGTCCGAAGTCGTGCCCGCGATATGATAGCATTCCTTCCCGTCTATTTTCGTCAACCCGAGATAGACCAGGGTCTTCGAATCGGCGAGGATATCATCGACGAACGTGGGATAGAAAAAGTCGGCGGCGGGAAATTCGATCCCGTATCGTTTGTTGACGGTATCGATCATCTCAATGACGTTCGCCGGCGCGTCTATCTGACCGTATTGATTCTTGTCCATTGAATAATAGCTCAGGGTCTTGCCGTCGAAGTAAAAATCCCGGCTCCCCTGATCGCCTTCGGATTTTAGCAGCAGCTGGTTGGGGCCGTGCAGATAGAGCTGTTGCTCATCGGAATGTTTGACCAGCCCCAATTCCTTGCTGTTGACATCATAATTGGACTGGATATTGACGCTGCAGGAAGACAGTTCGCCGATCATTGCGCTCATTTTGTCAAGGATCGCTACGGCTACGGTGTCGATCCGGCGTGTCTGTGCTTGCACGGGACCGGCGGCAACGGCGCCTGATATTAAGAAGATCAACAATTTATTTGTCATGGTTCTCCATTTTTGAATACAGACGTAAATTACTAACTTTGATCAACTATACTCCTCAAAGCTTAAACCGATGCGAAAATTACCTTTGTTCCCGGCTGTTATTGGTTTGTTATTTTTTTGCTCCTGTAAAAAAAGCAATTCCGCTCACAACAATAACGGCTCCGGCGCCAATAGCTGGGTTTCCTCGATCACCAGTTATTCGCCTTCCGACCAGGAAAGCATCGTCGATTCCTTTGCATATGACAGTGCGCACCGCCTGGCCAGCTATCAACAGTTCGGTTATGACACGTCCGGCGGGTATGCCTACTCCGCAAGCTGGTCGGCCATTTTTTCGCTCCCGGCGGGAAGTACCGCGCCTCCCGCCACATACACCAACGACCTGACCGGCACGCAGGAACTGCACCAGTTGTCCTATGACGCCCAGGGCCGGATCATAAAAGACAGCAGCCTGGGTACGTCCGGCTGGGTCATCTATTTCGGCTATCCCAACAACAACATCGCATTCAACGCCTATTATGACGGGACCATCGCCAATAGCTTGCTGGACACCTTGTTCATGAGCAACGGGAATATCAGCAGCTACCATGTTTATCTCCCGAACAACGACCTGACCGCGGACTCCCTCGAGGGGAATGTCAAGGCCGGCTACAGCGGGCTTGCGAACCCCTGTTATCATTCCGTCATAACCAGTTCCATCGGACCGCTTATCTACGCGCTCGCCATCAGCGGCTATGGCGGCAATTTCGATGCAATATCCCAAAAGGCGTTAAACTCCGTTTCCGGGCTGGTCGACGGTTTGCCATTTAATACCACGGTCACTTATACCCAGGTCACCGACAGCCAGGGCAGACTCGCGCGGGAATCGGCCAGCCTCGGCGGCAGCAGCGGCATCATTACCTACCGGTACTATCCGCAATAACAAGGCCATGGAAAAACAATTGCCGTGCACAGCCGGGGCCGGATGACCCAGCACGCCGTAGCTGCCGGAGACCTGGTAACCTACCGGTATTTTTGACGAACCCGATATCAATACGCTCGATGGACTTTATCTTTGTATAGATTCAATCTATCAAATGACCTTCGTGCAATTGGAATATATCGTCGCGGTCGATACCTACCGGCACTTCGCCACTGCAGCGGGCCACTGCTTTGTTACGCAGCCCACCCTCAGCATGCAGGTCCACAAGCTTGAAAAAGAGTTAGGCATGACGATCTTCGACCGGAGCAAACAGCCGGTGATCCCGACCGAAGCCGGTCGCGAGATCATTGGGCAAGCGCGTAAAATCCTCGCTGAACGCCAGCTGATCGGCGAGATCGTTCAGACAAGAAGGGGGATCCTGACCGGCGAATTGCGCATCGGCATCATCCCCACACTGGCCCCCTATCTTCTCCCGCTCATTATTCCGGGTTTTGCCGCAAAATATCCCCAGATCAAACTGGTCGTAAATGAGATGACCACGGAAATGGTTGTCGGCCGCCTGCGGGAAGGCCGGATCGACGTCGGTATCCTCGTCACGCCGCTACAGGAAAACGGCATCCGCGAACAGGTTCTTTTTTACGAGGAATTGCTTGTCTACGTCTCCCGGAAGAATGCCGCGTATAAAAAAACCTACATGCTTGCCCAGGATATCGATCCCTCCAAACTCTGGCTGCTGGAAGAGGGCCATTGTTTTCGGTCCCAGATCGTCCGTCTTTGCGAGCTGAGAAAGGCAAGTAAAGAAGGAAGTCATTTCGACTATGAAGCGGGTAGTCTTGAAACCCTGCGGCGGATGGTCGAGCTGAATGATGGCATCACGATCCTCCCGGAGCTGGCGGTTTTGGATCTTAGCGGCCGGCAGCACCAGCTGGTCCGCCATTTCAAAGGGCCCGCCCCCATGCGAGAGGTCAGTCTCGTCGTCCATCGGGATTTTGTCAAACAACGGCTTGTGGCCGCGCTAAAGGAGGAAATCATCCGGTCCGTCCCTGAAAAGGTACGTCAGAACAGGAATCTTAACGTTGTTCCCATATAAGGCATAAAACTTTACCTTGCAGCCGTTATGGGCATCAAACGAGTACTGTTGAACGTTTTAGGTGAGAATAACTATCTGTCCCTCCTTTCCGGCGTTTATCAGCGCCTTTACCCTACCGGGTTGTTAGGTAAGGAATACGAGGATGTATATTTCCTGAAAGAGATCATCCGCCCCGGAGACTTCTGCGCCGACATCGGCGCCCACCTCGGATATTTTACGATTGAACTGAGCCGGCTCGCCGGCCGAAACGGCAAAGTCATTGCGGTGGAACCCATCACGCTGTTTCATCGGGTCCTTCAACGGCTTCTCCAACGAAAGAAGGCGCAAAATGTCACGCTTTACCAGGTCGCCCTCGGCGGTCAAGGCGACTATGTAGAAATGGGAATTCCCCGCGTGGGCGCCGAACGTAAATTTGCTCACGCCCGCATAAAGGCTAACAACGACCACCTCGAATTTGTCCGATCGGAGAAAGTAAAGAACGAATCCGGCGACCGCCTCTTTTTAGAGCTGCCCCGCCTCGACTATATCAAGTGCGATGTGGAAGGTTTTGAATACCAGGTATTCGCTTCCATGCTCCGCACGCTGGAGCTCCACCGCCCCATGCTCCTCTGCGAATTGTTCGACCGCGACCTGCTGATCCGGTTCGCCGGTCTTCTCGAACCCCTGGGCTATCGGCCATATACCCTCGAAAAGCGCATGCTGATCCCTGCCGAAATACATGGAGCCGGTCAGATCCCTTCCGACAACTACTATTTTCTTCCGCCGCAGCGCGAAGATCGTTTCAAGGCGTTCGTCCGGCCTTAATGTTGCGTGGCTCCGTCCGGCGATCACTCTGCGAGCAGTGAATCCAACTTCTTCTGAAATAGCGGATAGTCATGCAGGTCGTTGTGCCCGGCGCCTTCAACCGGGATGAATGCATCCCCTGGTTTCAGGAGGGGCTTCAGGCGAAACGCATTGGAATACGGTATGGTCCTGTCTTCCGTGCCCTGAAAAATGATCACCGGCGCCGTAACATTCGGTAAGTGCTGCCAGGTTGGGAAATGAAACCGGAGCATCCGTCCCCACGGATAGACCGGCAAACGACGCCAGGCGATCGATTCGAGACTATAGTAAGGCGACTCCAGGATCAGTCGGCGGCAATCGCGAATATCCGCCAGTTCCGCTGCGATACCCGTCCCCATGCTGGATCCGCAGAGGACGATCTTTGAAGGCGGCCATTGGCTCCGCGCCAGCTTATACAGCACCAATGCGTAATCGTACAACTTCTGTTCGCTGAGTTCGCCCGTGCTCTTGCCAAAGCCGGGATAATCCATGATCCAGACATCATAGCCGTTCCGCGTAAAATCGGTTGCCGCACGGCCATAGTGTTCTACGTTGCCGCCGTTGCCGTGGAAATATAGCACAACCCCTTTTGCCGCGCTGCCGGCCGGAAGGCCGGTCGCCCGAAACTCGATGACGTTTAACCGGGTTTCTTTGTCATATGGAATATTCAACTCCGTAAAAGGCTGGTTGCCGAACCGATAGACCTTCGATAAGGGAACAGGTTCGGGATGCCAAAGGATATACCGCTGAGCGTGGTAGAGGACGATCCCGACCACTCCGTACAGCAGCGCCAGGCCCTTGACCCACCGCCAGAGTACCCGCTTATTCACTTTCGATCCGTTTGAGGTTGAAGTTGGGGACCGGCGAAACGATCAGCGGAAATTTTTCGATCGTCACATTCGACGGATCAAGGCCAAAACCCCGCTCTTCCGAAAGGCTGAGCTCTTTTAGCCAGAAATACAATTTCATGATCACCCGCTCGAAAAATGGCAACTCGTTATCCTGGCTAAGGAATTTTTCCATGACGATGAACTGGAAGTCCCCGACCACATTGTTGCGCTCCAACGACTCATACCGGCTGGTGACGTTTACCTCCCGGTTATTGACGAGGTCCTCGACCACTTTGCGGAACATCAGGCTGATCTTCGGTTCCACCCGGAAGCCAAGCCGGAATTCCACCCGGATAATGTCGTTGGGAATGATATGGTCCACCGTGTATTCGGCGGTGTAGGGATCGTCCAGCGTATCCACGTGGACAAACCAATAGATGTCCGAGCGCTTCGGTTTCTTGTTCAGAATAGAGTAAATGATCTTGTGCTCGATCTCCTTCGGATTATTGGCGCTTGTCATGTATACGAGGTGCGTGGCGTATTTTCCGACCGTCCGGTCGTTGCTCAGTTCCTGGATCTGCGGGATATAATGCTCCATGCGGACAAACTCCACATACCGGTTTTTGATCTTCCGCGCTCGGAACCACACATACATTACGGTGAACAACCCGCCGCCTACGATCAGCGTCACAAAGCCGCCGTGCGGGAACTTCTCGAGGTTGGCAAAAAGGAAACTGAGCTCGATGGTGAGATAGACCGTTAGATACAGGTAGATCCATGCCGATTTGGTCCGGCGGCTGATCAGGTAATTGGAAAACAGGATCGACGTAGCCAGCATACACAGCGTGATCGCCAGCCCGTATGCCGCTTGCATATGTTCCGAACTTTGGAAATAGATCGTGATACCCGAGCATCCAAGGAACAGCAAAAAATTGATGGCCGGGATATATGACTGGCCACGCTCTTCGGTCGGGTAGCTGATGCGCAGTTTGGGCCAAAGGTTCAGGCGCATGCTTTCGCTGATCAGCGTATAGGAGCCGGTGATCAGTGCCTGGCTGGCGATGATCGCCGCAGAAGTCGCGATGATCACTCCGGGTATGAGAAACCAGCTGGGCATGATGCCATAGAATGGATTGCTTACGGACGTATCGAATATCCTGCCCCGGTATTGCGCGAGCAGCCATGCTCCCTGCCCGAGATAGTTCAGGATCAGACAGGTTTTGACATAGATCCATGAAAACCGGATATTCCGGCGTCCGCAATGGCCCAGATCCGAATACAGCGCTTCCGCACCGGTCGTACAAAGAAAGACGGCCCCAAGGATCCAGAACCCCTTCGGATAAGTCGTGAGCAGTTCGATCGCGTAATGCGGACTCAGGGCCCGGAAAATTTCCAGGTCATCCAGCAGATGGCTGCAGCCCAGCACTGCCATCATCGTGAACCAAACGAACATGATCGGGCCAAAGAGTTTCCCGATCGACTCGGTCCCGAATTGCTGCAGGAAGAACAAGATCAGCAGGATCCCGAGCACAATATAGACGATCGTCGATTGATCGACATACCGGAACGCAGGCATCTGCCGGAGACCTTCGATAGCGGAAGTCACGGAGATCGGCGGGGTGATCATTCCGTCCGCCAGCAGGGCGGCGCCGCCGATCATCGCCGGGAGCACGAGCCATTTCTTTTGCCGCCGCACCAGGGCATAGAGCGAAAAAATCCCACCCTCCCCTTTGTTGTCGGCCTTGAGGGTCAACCAAACGTACTTGACGGTCGTTTGAAGGGTCAGGGTCCAGATAATACATGACAGGCTCCCGAGGATCAGCTTTTCAGTGATAATCCTCGAATGGATGATCGCATTCAGTACATACAGGGGAGAAGTGCCGATGTCGCCATATATGATGCCTAACGCAATGACCAGGCTGGCAAAACTAACTCTATTGATCTTGATCTGGTTACTCATGCTCGGACGAACCGGAGGTTCGCTCATAAAAACCGCGAAGTTACAAATAAAGTACGAGCCGCCGCCGGAAGCGGATTGAACTGGTTTCCGGGGGCCTGAACTCTCGCCGGGGCAACCTAACTTTTATAAACCCCGTACTTTTAATTAACTTACAAGGTAAACGTTGAGCCCGGCTATGAACAGAATCCTGTCCTTTTTTCTTTTTTCTCTTGCTTTCCTGAATGTTCCACCCGCACACGCGCAGGTTTCCCAGATCTTTTATTCGGAACCGGAACGGGAAGATGGTCTTCGTACCAATTTCGAGATCATCGGCAAAATATCCGGCAACTATCTGGTATTCAAGAACAACAACAGCAATAACGCCATCAGCATCTATGACAGCACGATGCGGGCGCTGCAACGTGTACCGCTGACCTTTATGCCGGAACGGTATATCAATATCGATTTCGTCGCTTATCCCGATTATTGTATCCTGATCTATGAATACCAGAAAAAGAGCATCGTCCACATCGCCGCCGCCAAACTCAGTCCCCAGGCCCAGTTGATCGGTCAGCCGGTAGAGCTCGACACTACCCAGGTCGGCTTTGCATCCAACAACAAGATCTATACCGTCGTCATCAGCGAAGACAAGCAGCGCATCATGATCTTCAAGATCAATAGCCACGATCCGAAAAACTTCCTTTTTACGACCTTCCTCTACGGAAGCGACATGAAGCTGATCGACCGCCACCGGCTCTATCTCCCCATGGAAGACCGCAACGACCTTTTTACGGATTTCTTGGTGGATAACGAAGGTACTTTCGTCTTTGCCAAGTACCTGCGGAGCGGGAGTAATGACTATGTTTCCCGCGTCTCCGTCGTCACGAAGGGGCCGACCGCGGATACGTTCGCTGTCAGGGACATGGGCGCCGGCGATCGTATCCTGGACGAGATCAAGATCAAGGTAGACAACAATAACAACCGATATATCATTTCCGGATTCTATTACCGGCAGCGGCGAGGGAATATCGAGGGTCTCTATACCGTTTTTTGGGATAAGGCCACCAACGAGCGCGTACAGGAAAAGGTTACCGTTTTTGCCGATGAGCTCCGCGCACTGGCCAAGAGTACGGACGCGAGCATCCGGACGGCGTTCAATGACTTTTTTATTAAACAGGTCATCACCAAACGGGACGGCGGCTATCTGCTGGTCAGCGAGTCCCTGTATACCACTTCGCGGGGCAACATGTTCAACCGATGGGATTATATGAATCCCGCCTATGGGTATGGGCCGGCATTTTATTCCCCCTATTACAGCCCCTATTATAACCCGTGGGCCCGCAACTACGGAGGCGCCTATGGCACCCGCTTTCATGCGGAGAATATCATGGTGCTTTCCTATGATAAGGAGAGCAACCTGCAGTGGAGCAACGTAATCCCCAAAAGCCAATTCGACGATGAAACCGACCACCTGATCTCCACCGAGCTTGTCAATACCGGCGGAGAATTGCACTTTCTTTTTAATCTCTACGAGCGGCGGAATTTGCTCCTCAACGACCAAAGTATTTCTCCCGAAGGCCGGGTCACCCGTTATCCCACGCTGCACAATCTGGACCGCGGCTACGATTTTATGCCCCGGTATGGCAAACAGGTGAGCAGCTGGGAAACAATTATTCCGTGTATGTACAAGAATTATCTTTGCTTCGCTAAAGTTGATTTCTAATTTGAATTACAACCCCTCGTGATAGGAATCTTTAGACAGAAGAGCCCTACAAATATTTTAATTCTGCTTGTATACGCCCTGGTGCTGAAATTTTCGCTTTTCCTGCACCCCATGGCGCCGGCACTTCATCCGGAGGACAATTACCTGTACCGGCTCATCCTGAGTGGGCTCAATGTTCCATTCGGGCATCTGCCTATCGGCTTTTCCCTGTTTAGTTTCCTGCTTCTTTTTACGCAAGCTGTCCTCTTTAACAACATCTTCAATCATCACAAGGTACTTCCCAAGCCCACCTATCTCCCCGGCATGTCCTATATCCTGATCACCTCCCTGCTGCCGGATTGGGGGCACTTTTCCGCTCCCCTGCTGATCAATTCGGTGATGGTGTTGGTTTGGTACCGCATGCTGGACCTGTACAACAGCGCCCGTCCCGGGTCAGCCATCTTTAATATCGGTCTGTGGACGGGGATCGTTTCCCTGTTGTATATCCCGGCAGTCGCGTTTCTTTTGCTCGTGCTTTTCGGGTTGCTCACCATGCGACCGTTCCGTGTCCGCGAATGGCTGGTCGGGCTGCTGGGATTCACTTTTCCGTACTACTTTCTTTTTCTCATCCTCTACCTGTCCGGACATTGGTCCCGGGCGGATATCGTTCCCCGGATCGTTTTTACGGTTCCTGCCTTCCCCGAATCGATATGGATCTCCCTCGGCATGGCCTGGTTGGTCGTCCCTTTCATTATCGGCGGGTTTTACGTCCAGAAAAATCTCAGCAAATTCCTGATCCAGATCCGCAAAAGCTGGAGCCTTCTCCTCCTCTACCTGTTCGTCGCCGTGGTGATCATCCTGATCAACCGGGTCAACTCATACGAGAACTGGATCATAATGGCGGTGCCCTTTGCCGCTTTTCATGCTGCGGCGTACTACTATCCCGTCCGCACCCTCGGCCCCAACATACTGCATTGGTTGATAGTTGTTTATATTTTATTTATGAACTATTTTCAATAGGATCCGTCACCCCCTCCTGTCATTTTCGTACCTTTGATGCTCAAAACACAGACACCCATGAAATTCGGCGTAGTCGTTTTCCCCGGATCGAACTGTGACCGGGACATGCAAGGCGCCCTGCAGGAAGACTTGAACCAGGAAGTCATTATGCTTTGGCATAAGGACACCGACCTTCACGGCCTGGGCAAAGACGACTGCATCGTCCTTCCCGGTGGCTTTTCCTATGGCGACTACCTTCGCTGCGGAGCAATCGCCCGCTTCAGCCCGATCATGCAAAGCGTTACCCGATTCGCCGCGGCCGGAGGCAAGGTCTTTGGCGTTTGTAACGGGTTCCAGATCCTCTGCGAATCTCATCTTTTGCCCGGTGCGCTGCTGCGCAACGCCAACCGGCAATTCATTTCAAGGAATATCTTTTTGCGTGGCGCGGGCGATAAAGGGAAGGCTCTCAAAATACCGATTGCTCATGGCGAAGGACGGTTCTATGCCGATGACCGCACATTGGACGAACTGGAGGCCGACAACCTGGTGATCTACCGTTACTGCGACGAAAACGGCAATATCCTTTCCTCGGCCAACCCGAACGGATCCCTCCGCAATATCGCCGGTATTTGCAATAAAGACCGCAATGTTTTTGGAATGATGCCGCATCCGGAGCGGGCTTGCTCGGAGTTGTTGGGAAATACCGACGGCCAGGCTATCCTGCGGACGCTGTTTATTCACGCCGCCGCTCATAGTTCAAAAGCCGTCGTAGCCAACTTTTAACTGTTTTCTGACGTTATTTACCCATACTTTGAGCGATATGAAGGCAATAATACTCATTGGATTATCCCTGGTGACTGCCAGCCTGACGATGGCGCAGTCCAACAAGCAGGTAAACTGGAGCTGGTCCGCGAAAAAGATCGACGACCGCACGTATGAAGTACATATGACGGCGACGATCGGTGGCGATTTTCACCTTTACGCGCAGGATGCCGGTGGCGAGGGACCGATCGCCACGTTGTTCACGTTTAGCAAAAGCCCGCTTTTCACCCTAAACGGTCAGGTGAAAGAGAATGGCAAGCTTGTCCAGAAGTATGAGGAAGCGTGGAAACACAATGTCCGGTACTATGAAAGGACCGTGGATTTTGTACAGATCGTCAAATTGAAAAGCAACGTAAAGACGAACCTGGCCGGAAAGGTGGAGTTTATGGTTTGCAATGACCACGAATGCCTTCCGCCCGCTGATGTCGATATCAAGGTCCCCATCGGAGGCTAAACGTCATGAATACGCGATTTTACAAGGAAACGGTTAACCGGGCCTGGCGCCTCGCCTGCACCCGGCTGCTGTCGCCGCCCAACCTGCTGCTGGCTGTTGTATCCATCTTTATCCTGTCGCAACAACACGCTTTCGCCCAACCCGGTGACAGCACTCAACAAGCGGTAAAATGGGAATTCGGCGCCCGGCAGGGATCGGATGGCAACCCCGTCCTCGTCCTCCGGGCCCGTATCCGGGACGGCTGGCGGCTGTATTCAACCGTCAATCCGGATAGCCTGGGCAATTCGCGGGTGTCGCTCGATAGTACGACGAACGCCGGGATCGCATCCATCCAGGAGAAAGGGTCTCTTCAGCGAAAAAAAGACCCGGTCTTCAACGGCGCCGAGACCAGTTTTTTTACGGGAGACGTCGAATTTCTCGTTCATCTTCGATCCTATCCACCGTCCGGCGATATAAAAGGAACGATCACTTTTATTGCGGTGCGCAACGACAGCGTGGTCGGCCCGACCGATGTTCCTTTTCGTTATGGCCGGACGGATGGCGGCTGGATCGCTAAATCGACAGCCCTCCGCCAATCGGCGGACGACGCCCACAGCCTGAAAAAGACCAGCATAGACCTTGCCAATCCTGTCAACAACTGCGGCGGAACGGGAACCGAGAACTCCAAAGGGTTGGTGGCCGTCTTTCTGCTCGGGATGCTCGGCGGCATCTTCGGTTTGATCATGCCCTGCACGTTTCCGATGATCCCGCTGACCGTGTCTTTTTTCACAAAGCAATCCGGTTCGCGCAGAAAAGCGATCGGCAACGCCAGTTTATACGGGCTGTTCATTTTTGTAATTTATATCCTGATCAGCGTCCCTTTCTATTTTCTAAAGTCAAAGGATGCCAACCTGTTGAACAATATCTCGACCAACGCTTTCCTGAACCTATTTTTCGCGCTTATCTTTCTATTGTTTGCGCTTTCTTTTTTTGGTTTGTTCGAGATCTCCCTGCCAAGTACCTTGTCCAATTCGGTCGACTCCAAGTCTAATATTGCCACGATGGGCGGCATTTTCTTCATGGCGCTTACGCTGGCAATCGTCTCTTTCTCCTGTACCGGCCCCATCCTCGGAACGCTGATCTTTGGTTCGGTGAACGGCGGCGCCGTCGAGCTAACGGTAGCCATGGCAGGATTCGGTCTCGCGCTCGGGCTGCCTTTTGCGCTTTTTGCGTTGTTCCCGCAGTGGCTTCAGTCCCTGCCGAGGTCCGGGAGTTGGATGAATACGGTGAAGATCACCTTTGGCTTTGTGGAACTCGCACTGGCCTTGAAATATCTGTCCAACGCCGACCTTGTCAACCAATGGGGTTTGCTCAAGCGGGAGACGTTTTTTGGCCTGTGGATCGCGATCGGATTGGCGCTCGTTCTCTACCTTGTTGGAGTGCTAAAATTCCCTCACGATCCGCCACCGAAGAAGATTGGCAAACCCAGACTGATCATTGCGGGTCTTTTCCTGCTGTTTGTACTTTATCTTGCGCCGGGACTGACCAACACCAGTCATGCGAACCGGTCCCTGGTCGCCGGCTTCCCGCCGCCGTTGTTTTATAGTTTGTATACCCAGGATACAACCGACAGGGTCGAGGCCAACTACATCAATGACTACAATAAAGCGCTCGCGCTCGCCAAACAGGAAAACAAGCCCTTGTTGATCGATTTCACGGGCTGGGCGTGTGTAAACTGCCGCAAAATGGAGGAGAATGTGTGGCCCCGGAGAGGGGTCAAGGAACTGATCAAAAAAGACTATGTCCTGGTTTCCCTCTATGTCGACGACCGCAAGCTTCTTCCGGATGACCAGCAATTCTCGTTTCCGACCAGTGACGGCAGCGTAAAAGCCATCCATACCATAGGCGACAAATTCTCGACCCTCCAGTCAGAAAACTTCAAAAACGCTTCTCAACCGCTGTATGTCGTGATCAGCCCCGATGAAAAGTTGTTGACCAAACCGGTCGGTTATACGCCCAATGCGGTGACCTATGCCCAGTGGCTCCAATGTGGCCTCGATGCCTTTCGCCAGCAGCATTCCACCGCCACCCGCTGATCGCTCCGGTTAATATAATCGTAAGGATCTCCGTGCAACGCTTAACCCTCGTGTCTTGTCTAATGGAGTAATCATGCTGTCAGGCAGCTCCCGGAAGTGGGTGTGGGATCAATAATAAATTAACGGGAAAACCGTAACCTTCCCGTCTATGAAAAGAAGAAGGACCGCATAATGCGGTCCTTTTTTCGTGGGGGGGGGGGGAATGCGCTATATTTTCCGAAGGCGCATTCCCCGCACAAATAGGCGGGCGGAGCCCGCCTGCCCGGTAGGGCAGACATTAAATGATTGCGGGGAATGCGCTATATTTTCCGAAGGCGCATTCCCCGCACAATTAGGCGTCATTCCGATTCAACCTTCCGGCAGGACCAAGGGCAAGTGCTTAACGCCGGATGGAGAGCCGGAATGACAAGATCTTGTATAAAAAAAAAGTCCCTGCCCTATTCGAGCAGGAACCCTTTCAAAAATTCTTTTAATGGATCTTTTCACACAATGAAGTTAGCGGTTCTGTCCGTTCCCGGTAATTAAACATCAGTTAAAGATGTGTAAAATGTCCTCGACCTTCCGTCGTGCCGGCCTACGGCCGTCAAAAGATTCTTAAAAAAACCACTCATTCGATTTCTTCGTACCATCAAACGAGCTGCCATCTTTCCAAAAACTTTTTGGTGAAAGTAAAATTCTTTAGAGAGCAATCTTTTTTTCGGTCATCATTTTGCGGAGATTGATCAGGCCATACCGCATCCGGCCAAGCGCAGTATTGATACTGCAATTGGTCAGGGCTGCGATCTCCTTAAAGCTCAGATCGGCATAATGACGAAGAATAATGACTTCCCGCTGATCTTCCGGCAACAGGTCAAGCATTTGCCGAACCCTGTCGTGACTCTGGCGTTTCATCATTTTGGTGTCTGCGCCTTCTTCGGTAAAGTGCAGTACCTCAAAAATGTCGCGGTCATCGCTGGTCTTGATCGCCGGCGTCCTTTTGACCTTCCGGAAATGGTCGACGCAGAGATTGTGCGCGATCCGCATGGCCCAGGGAAGGAATTTGCCCTCTTCCGTGTAACGGCCGCCGCGAATCGTGTCAATAATCTTAATGAGAACGTCCTGGAAAATATCTTCTGCGAGATATTTGTCCTTGACCAAAAACAAAATGGAGGTGTACAACTTATCCTTGTGACGGACAATCAATGCCTCAAGAGCATGTAAGTCGCCGTCCCTGAATTGATGAATAAGTTCGTGGTCGGTTTTCTTGCGTAGCAATGTCATAAACTTCTACGGGTTTTTGAAGGTGATAGGATATATTTTGGATTTTAAAGATGGTTTGGCTTTTCGATGTAGAAGTAATCAGTCTATAGGCGACTATTTTTTGGTACGTTAAAAATACTAAATGATATCCACAGTTCAATCTACATTGTGCAAAAATAATTCTTGCACTAAATAGGATTTAAAGATATACAATTTTTGGAAAAAACAACATTTTGGGAATTTTTTTGTTCCTTAATTTCTTTTTGACCCATATTTCGATAAAGGTTGCACTTAATTTTGTCCTTTCTCGCCGCCCATTCCAAAGGAAAAGATATAGGGTCTCCCTGACAATTTTTTTAGTATTTTTGTGTTTGCCATGATGTCCACCACCACTAAGTCAACGTCGGAGCCGGCCGGATCGAACCACCTGACCGACTCCATTTATATAAAGGGCGCCAGGGTCCACAACCTGAAAAACATCGACGTTCACATCCCGCGCAACAAGCTAATCGTCGTCACCGGAGTCTCCGGCTCGGGGAAATCCTCCCTGACCATCGATACCCTGTTCGCGGAAGGTCAGCGCCGTTATGCGGAAAGCCTCAGCGCCTATGCGCGGCAATTCATGGCCCGGATGGACAAACCGGATGTCGACTATATAAAGGGCCTTTGCCCCGCTATCGCGATCGAGCAAAAGGTGATTACCCGGACGCCCCGGTCCACCGTGGGTTCCATGACCGAGATCTATGACTATCTCCGCCTGCTGTTCGCCCGCGTCGGACGGACCTTTTCGCCCATTTCCGGGCGGCAGGTCAAAAAGGACGATGTCACGGACGTTGTTTCCGCCATCGTCAACGGCAAGCCGGGAGACAAGGTGCTCCTCCTGACGGCATTCAAACAGCATAAGAACCGTCAACCCAGGGAAGAGCTGAATATCCTGCTGCAAAAAGGCTTCTCCCGTCTCTATGCCGGCGGTGAAACGCTCCGGATCGAAGACCTGCTCGAATTGGAGGAACCCGCGCTAAAAAAGAAATTACCTCCACCGGGACCAAAAACGCCTGCGGCCTATATACTCATCGACCGCCTGGTCGTTAAGGATTTCGATGAAGATGACCGCCACCGGGTGGCGGATTCGGTGACTACCGCGTTCTATGAAGGGGAAGGCGAGTTGCTGCTCGAGATCAACGGGGACAAGAAGCTTCCCTTTTCGAACCGATTCGAGCTGGATGGCCTGACTTTCGAAGAACCCGTTCCCAATCTTTTCTCTTTCAACAACCCCTTTGGGGCCTGCCCGACCTGTGAGGGATTTAGCCAGGTTTTGGGCATCGACCCCGACCTCGTCATCCCGGATAAACGCCTCAGCGTGTACGAAGGCGCTGTCGCTCCATGGAAGGGGGAGAAGCTGGTATGGTGGCGCGACCAGTTCGTCAAGGCCGCAAAGAAATTCGATTTCCCCATTCATAAGCCGGTCATTGACCTGAGCAAACAACAATATCAAACGATTTGGGAAGGCAACGAGCATGTTCATGGCATCAACGACTTTTTCGCGGAAGTCGAACGTAACCTGTATAAAGTTCAATACCGCGTCCTTCTGTCACGGTATCGGGGGCGCACCGAGTGCCCCGATTGCCATGGGTACCGGCTACGGAAAGAAGCCCTCTATGTAAAGGTTAACGGCAGGCATATCGGGGAACTCTGCGCAATGCCCGTCCGTGATCTTTCCGGATGGTTCGAAACCCTGCATCTGGAACCCCACGAACAACAGATCGCACGGCGCATCCTGATCGAGATCCGCCACCGATTAAATACATTAACGGATGTTGGCCTCGGATATCTCAACCTGTCACGTCTCGCCAATACCCTAAGTGGCGGCGAGAGCCAGCGTATCCAGTTAACCCGCTCCCTGGGCAGCAACCTAACGAACTCGTTATATATTCTCGACGAACCGTCCATCGGCCTGCATTCCCGCGATACCGAACGCCTGATCCGGGTACTGAAAGAGCTGCGCGATCTGGGAAACACCGTCGTCGTTGTCGAACATGACGAAATGATGATGCGGGAAGCCGACTACATCATCGACATGGGACCGCTTGCCAGTCATCTCGGGGGAGAAGTAGTGGCCGCCGGTACTTATGACGCCCTTATCGCAAACGATGAAAGTCTTACGGGCAAGTATCTGAGAGGTGAGCTGCGGATCATGCCGCCGCCTAAAGTTCGGCCCTGGAAACGGTCGCTCCTGGTCGAGGGGGCGCGGCAGAACAACCTGAAAGACCTGAACGTGGAATTCCCGCTCAACGTCCTCTGCGTTGTCAGTGGCGTCAGCGGCAGCGGCAAGACAACGCTTGTCCGGCAGATCCTGTACCCCGCCCTGCAAAAGATAAAAGGAGAGCCCGGAGACAAGGTTGGGCTCCATAAAGCGATAAAAGGCGATATCGACGAGCTGTCCCAGATCGAGATGGTCGACCAAAACCCGATCGGAAAGTCCTCGCGAAGTAACCCGGTTACCTATATAAAAGCCTACGACGAGATCAGGGAGCTTTTCTCACAGCAGCCGCTTAGCAAACTGCGGGGGTTCCAGCCCAAGCACTTCTCGTTTAATGTAGATGGCGGCCGCTGTGACAATTGCAAGGGAGAAGGCGAACAGATCGTCGAGATGCAGTTCCTTGCCGACGTCCACCTGACTTGTGAGGTCTGCCACGGGCGTCGATTCAAGGAAGAAATCCTGGAGGTGACCTACCGGGAAAAGAATATTTACCAGGTCCTCGAGATGAGCGTTGACGATGCCCTCGGGTTTTTCAAGGATGAGCCGGCAATCTGGCAAAAAATAAAACCGCTGAGCGACGTCGGCCTTGGTTACGTAAAACTGGGGCAATCCTCCGACACGTTGTCCGGCGGCGAAGCCCAGCGTGTCAAACTCGCTTCCTTCCTCGGCAAGGGCCGTGCGCAGGGTCACATTTTATTCATATTCGATGAGCCGACGACGGGCCTGCACTTCCACGATATCCGCAAACTTCTGGCGTCTTTTAACGCACTTATCGAACAGGGTCATTCGATCCTCGTGATCGAACACAACACGGACGTGATCAAGTCCGCCGACTGGGTGATCGACCTTGGTCCCGAAGCCGGGGACGGCGGCGGCAACCTCGTCTATGCCGGGACCCCTGCCGGGCTGAAGAAAGTAAAAGAAAGCTATACCGGGAAATTCCTGTAAAAAAAGAGCCGGGCAACGCCCGGCTCTTCCCTAATTCCATCCTCCGCCGAGGCTACGGTACAATTCCACTTCTGCGCTTAACTGTCCTTTCCTTATCGATGCCAGTTCCAATTCGCTTTGCAGTACGTTACTCTGTGCCGTTATGACTTCCAGGTAATTGGCCATCCCGTTCCGGAACAAGCTGCCTGCATTGGCGGTCGCCTGCTGTAACGTATTCACCCGCGTTTGCGCCACCGCCTGCTGTTCCTTTAGTTTGTTGATCTTCGCCAGCGCATCCGACACTTCTCCGACTGCCGTCAACACGGATTGTTTGAATTCCGACACCGCCTTTTCCCGGTCAATCTTCGCCAGTTCATATTGCGTCTTCAGCTTTTTCCGCTCGAATACCGGCTGCGTCAGCCCTCCTATCACGGCACCAAACAAGGACCCCGGGATGTTAAACCAATTCCGGAACACATAGGTATCCCATCCGCCCTCAGGTGTGATCACGATCGACGGATACATTGCCGCCTTATTGATCCCTACATTCGCATTGGCGACCGTCAAAGCCAGCTCGGAGCTCCGCACATCCGGCCGACGCGCCAGCATCGCAGCGGGCACGCCGGCAGTCAAACTATCCCGAACCGCGATTTCTTCGAGTTTCCGGCGCCGCGGGATCCGATCCGGCAACCTGCCCGTGAGAACGCTTAGCGCATTCTCCTGCAGGAGGATGTTTTGTTGCAATTGAGGGATCAATTCCGCCGCCGCCAGCTCCTGCGCCTCCGCCTGCTGAACGCCAAGTGCCGTAACATCGCCGGAATTGAACTGCAACCGGATGATCCGCAAGGTACTGTCATTGAGCGCGAGGTTGGCCCGCGCGATATCCAGCTGCGCATCCAGCATCAACAGGTTGTAGTAACCTTGTGCCACGCCCTCGACGATGTTTGTCTGTAATGCTTTCCGCGCCTCCGCCGTTTGCAGGTACTCTGCCAGCGCCTTCGCCTTTTGATTTCGGATCTTTCCCCAAATGTCCGCTTCCCATGAGAGCGCCACCGTGGTATTGTAATCATTGAGCCATTTCGAATGCAAAAAGCTCGAAGCGCTGATCCCGTTAAGACTGTTGTCCGAGGGTCGGGTGAGATCCGCCGTTACCGTCAGGGTAAGGTCCGGCCAGTACCCTAGTTTGGACTGACCCAATACCAACTGTGCGGACTTGATATTTTCCAGGGCCACCTCCATATCGTAATTGTGTATGATCGCACTGTCGATCAATTGCTGCAGGTCCGGATCGGTAATGAATGTTTTCCAGCGAAGGTTGGCTATACCGCCGGATGTATCGCTAGCCGGCATGGCTGATCGAAACTGTGAGGGGAGCGGAGATGCCGGCGGCGCCATATCTTTCGATACCTTGCACGATCCAAGACCCGCCGTAAAGATCAACAGCGTGATGATCGTCAACGCCGGCTGAACCCGGACGGCGGTCGTCCGCCGGTTTGCGAATCGTTCCTGCAAATACTGGAAGATCACGAACAACACCGGCACCACAAATACCCCGAGGATCACCCCGGTCAGCATGCCGCCAACCGCGCCGGTCCCGATCGACCTGTTGCCAAGCGCCGATGCCCCCTCAGCCCGCATAAGCGGCAACAAACCGGCAATAAAAGCGAAGGAGGTCATCAGAATGGGCCGAAGCCGAAGCTGAGCGGCTTCCAGCGCCGCGGCCATCAGATCCATACCCGCCCTGCGTCGCTGGACGGCATACTCCACGATCAATATCGCGTTCTTTGCCAGCAAACCGACCAGCATGATCAGACTTACCTGTACATAAATATTGTTGTCAACCCCAAACAATTTCAGAAAGCTAAACACCCCAAACACGCCGACCGGGATCGAGAGTACGATGGCAAACGGCAGGATATAACTTTCATATTGCGCCGACAACAGGAAATATACAAAAACCAGGCTCAGGACAAAAATGAAGATGATCTGCGATCCGGCCGCCTTCTCTTCCCGCGTCATCCCGGTCCACTCGATCGCATAGCCCCGCGGTAACACCTTCGCCGTCGTTTCCTCAATCGCCCTGATCGCATCCCCCGTGCTATAACCGGGCTTTGGTACCCCATTGATGGTAACGGCATTGTACAGGTTGTTGCGGCTTACCGTCTCCGGTCCGTACACCCGCTTGAGCGTGATCAATTGATTTACGGGAACCATCAGGCCGGTCCGGCTCTTGACAAAGATCCCGTCCAGCGATTTTTCGTTCGCACGGTAAGGGATATCCGCCTGGGCCATCACCCGGTAATATTTTCCGAAACGGTTGAAGTCGCTGACAAAGCTGCTGCCATAATAGATTTGCATCGTCCGCATCAAGTCGCTGATGGAGACGTTCAATTGCTTTGCCTTGTCGTCATTAACCTCCATCATATATTGCGGGTTGCCGGAAGCAAACGTGGTGAATGCGTACGCGATCTCCTTCCGCTGCATCAGCGCGCCGATAAGCTGATAGGCCGTCGCGCCAAGCTTGTCCAGGGACCCGTTCGCCTGGTCCTGCAACATGAACTCAAAGCCGGCCACATTCCCAAAACCCTGTATCGTGGGGAACGTAAAGAAGAAGGCATGTGCATCTTTCACTCCGCCGGCCACTTTCATCGTCATCGATGCGGTGATCGCGTTAATGTCCTTTATCGGCCCCCGCTGGTCAACCGGCTTCATCCGCACAAACCCGGCGCCGTACGGGGAGGCATTCGCATTCGAGATAAAATTCAACCCTTCGATGTTATAACGGCGGTCGGTGATCGGATCTGCTTTGATGATACTGTCGATCTCTTTCATTGCCCTATGCGTCTGGGCGAGCGAACTGCCGGGCGGCGTTTGAACCGCATACAACAGGAAACCCTGGTCTTCCGTCGGGATGAAGCCGCTGGGCGTGCGTTCCATCATCAGCCAGGAAGTAGCCGCCAGCACGATCAGCGCGGCAACGGCGATCCAGCGGCGCTTAAACAAAAACCGGAGGCTACCCAGGTACCGTTGTGTCATCGTCCGGAATCCCGTATTGAAGGCCGTAAAAAAACGGCCTGCAAACCCTTTTCGCTTATGCTGCTCATTTTTCAGGAACAAAGCGCAGAGCGCCGGGCTTAGGGTTAACGCATTGACTGCCGAGATCAGGATAGCCGTCGCCAGCGTGAACGCGAATTGCCGGTAAAACACACCCGCCGGCCCGCGCATGAACCCAACCGGGATGAACACCGCCGCCATCACGAGCGTGATCGAGATGATCGCGCCCGAGATCTCGCTCATAGAGCGAACGGTAGCCTCTTTGGCCTCCAACCCCGTATTTTCGATCTTTGCGTGGACGGCTTCGACGACAACGATCGCGTCGTCCACCACGATCCCGATCGCCAGCACCAACGCGAACAGCGTCAGTAAATTGATCGTGAACCCGAAGAGCTGCAGAAAGAAAAAGGTCCCGACGATCGCTACCGGCACCGCAATGGCGGGGATCAGCGTAGACCGGAAATCCTGCAGGAAAAGAAAAACCACGATAAACACCAGGATGAAGGCTTCCACCAGCGTATGAAGTACCTGGTCGATCGACGCATCCAGGAACTCCTTGGAGTTATACATGATGCTTGTCCCCAGCCCTTTCGGGAGATCCGCGGAAAATTTTGTCACCAGCTTTTGCGCCTCCGTCAGAATGTCGTTGGCATTCGAGCCGGCCACCTGAAAAACCGCCACCCCGGAGGTCGGAAGCCCATTCAGGGTACCGTTTGAAGAGTAGGTGTAGGACCCAAACTCCACTCTTGCCACGTCCTTCAACCGAACGACCGAACCATCCGAATTTGACTTGATGATGATGTTTTCGTAGTCATCGTTTCGGTTAAGCTTGCCTTTGTACTTCAGAACATATTCGAATACCTCATTACTGCTCTGCCCAAGCCGTCCCGGCGCCGCCTCCAGGCTTTGATCGCGGATGGCGTCCGTCACTTCGATAGGAGAGAGGTTATACGCCACCAGCCGGTCGGGCTTCAGCCAGATCCGCATCGAATAGTCCTTCGTGCCGAATGCCTGGGCGTCGCCTACTCCCGGTATCCGTTGAAGCTTTGGGATCAGGTTGATCTTGATATAGTTTTGAAGGAAGGTCTCATCGTAGACGGAGCTGTCCTTACTGTACAGCGCGATGAACATGATAATGCTGTTCTGCTGCTTCTGCGTGGATACGCCCGCCTGGATCACTTCCTGCGGGATCTGCGAGGTCGCTTTCGCCACCCGGTTTTGAACATTGACCGAAGCGATATCCGGATTGGTGCCCTGTTTGAAATAGACCGTCAGCGTCATGCTGCCATCATTGGAGGAATTGGAAGTCATATATGTCATATTCTCCACACCGTTGATGGCTTCTTCCAGCGGCACCGCTACCGATCGGGCTACCACTTCGGCATTGGCCCCGGGATAATTAGCTGTTACAACCACGCTGGGCGGCGCAATATCCGGAAAGAGGGTAATCGGCAAGGTAAATACCGACAATCCACCCAGTAAAAGCAATATGATACTTACGACCGTGGATAACACCGGTCTTTCGATAAACTTCTTAAGCATAAAATTTACAATGGAGTTACTTTGAATATACTGTCAGCTGAAAGCAGTTGCGGAGTGATCACCGCACCATCCTGCAACCGGTCCATCCCGGCATACACGATACGGTCGCCCGGCTTGACGCCCTTGTCCACCAGATACCAGCCGGTGGTTTTGGCAACGACGTGCAACGGGCGACTGACTACCTTGTTGGAATCTCCGACGGTAAAGACGAAGATCTTATCCTGCAGCTCATAGGTCGCCGTCTGTGGGACGGGAATCGTTGCCGAATTCATTTGCGGAATGCGGATCCGACCCGTGCTGCCGGTCCGAAGCAACCCGGCACCATTCGGGAACACGGCACGGAAACTGATCGTTCCCATCGTCTTGTCGAACTGGCCTTCCATCAGCTCGACCCGGCCTTTTTCCGGATAGATCTTGTCGTCCGCCAGTTGCAGTTCCACCTGCGGCAAGGTCCGGATCTTGTCGGTGATCGTCTTCCCGGCCGATTCACCGGTGAAATGCAGAAAATCGCTTTCGCTCATCGAGAAATAGGCATACACTTCCCGGATGTCGGACAACACCGTCAGCGGTTGGGTTTCCCCCTTGCCGACAAGGCTCCCGACCTTAAAGGGTATCCTGCCGATATATCCGCTCACCGGCGCTTTTATCAGCGTATAACCAAGGTTGATATGTGCATTGTTGCCGGCTGCTTCGGTCTGGCTGACCTCCGCTTTTGCGGCGGCATATGCAGCCTCTGCGGCTTTCAGCTGTACATCCGAAATAACCTTGTTGTCCACCAGCGGTTTCAACCGGTTGACTTCGATGGCTGCTTTATCCATATTGGCCTTTGCCGCGTTGATATTGGCCTCGGCATTGTTGAATTGCTCGTCATATGGACGGTCATTGATCTTAAAGAGCGGCTGCCCTGCCCTCACGAAAGCGCCTTCTTCAACAAAGATCTTGTCCAGGTAGCCGCTGACCTGCGGGCGGATCTCTACGTTCGTCTTACCCTCTATCGTGGCCGGGTATGCGGAATACGTGGTGGCGGGTGAGGCGTTGACGGCAAGGACGGGTAGCGATTGCGGCGGCGGCGCGGCCTGTGTGCCCTGGACCTGAGAACAGCTGCTGAGACAGGTCGCAACGATAACCGATAAGGCGGAAAGGACTAGTAATCGTCTCATAACATTATTAAATTTTTTAATGGTGTTAAATAGGCAAGCCGCGTTATTCTTCCATATGACACCCGGAGGAGTGACAACAGGACATGTAGCGTTGAATTTTTTTCAGCCGGCGACGGTCGTCAAACCTATCGCTTCAGGGATCGGGTTATACCCGTAATGGCATCCCTGAGGATTTGCCGGTTGATCTCATCCGTCGTCCCCTTGCGAACGATGTTGATGGAGATCAGGCCGTGGATGATGGACCAATACGTGTAATATTTGGTACAAACCCGTTCATCTTCCGGGTCTTCAATACCCATAAGTTTTCGGATCGGTTCGACGGCGATATCATAGGGTGTGGAACCGGCCGGCAACAGCTCATCCATCAGACAGCAGTTGACTTCGACGCCGAACATCAGCTGGTAGTACTCTTTGTGGGCAAAGGCAAAATTCCAGTAAGCAAGCCACATGGCCTCGATCTGGTCCGCCGGGTCTTCGTGCTTCGCGGCCGCCGCCCTCATCTTGCCCGCCAGCATTTCAAATCCCTTTTTTGACAGCTCCAGCAGGATGGCCTCTTTATTGGCATAATATTCATAAATAATGGGCGCCGTATACTCGATCTTGTCGGCAATCTTCCGCATGCTCAATGCCTGCCATCCCTCGTCTTTTACGATGTCGTAGGCGGCATCCAGGATATTGGCCCGGGTATTCTCTTTTAACCGATGGATTCGTTCCTTACTCCCCATAAATAATTTAACAGCGTTAGACAAAATTAGGGGGTTTTTATAATTCGCCAAGAATTTTCTTTAAAATTTTTTGCGCATCGCTTCGGTTATTCGGATCTCAAGCTATTGACCGGATTGGCAACAGCCGCTTTAACTGCCTGGAAACTAATGGTAAGTAGTGCTATCGTGAGAGCCCCCAACCCGCCCAGAATAAATATCCACCAGGTCGACCAGATTTGAATCCGGTAGAAGAAACTGTCCAGCCAGCCCTTCATTAAGTAGAAAGTTATGGGTGTCGCCACCAGGAAGGCAATTCCCACCAGCCACAGAAAATCCTTTGATAGTAACCCTATGATATTGCTGACACTGGCACCAAGTACCTTGCGCACCCCGATCTCCTTTGTTCGTTGGATGGTGCTGTAGGAGGCCAGGCCGAGCAGTCCGAGACAGGATATAAAAATGGCCAGAACGGAGAAATACAGGAATAGCTTCCCAAAACGATCCTCTGCCCGGTATTGACGGTCGAATATCTCATCCACGAATGCATAGCTGAACGGCCGGTAAGGAATGATCCGGTGCCAGGCCTTCTCGATCGAGGCGATGGTTTTTTTGAGGTTCGTGGTACTAACTTTAACGCTGAGCTGGCTGACGCCTTCCGGTTCGATCCGCAGCGATAGCGGTCGGATCTCCCGTTGAAGACTCTCATAGTGGAAGTCTTTGATAATGCCGATTATTTTTCCTTTCCGACCCCACTGTGAAAAATTCTTTCCGATCGCATCCTGGGGGGTTTGATAGCCGAGCATCCGGTACCCCGCTTCATTTAGTATCATCGCCTGGGTGGTATCGGACCCGAATGCCCGGGAAAAAGCGCGGCCTGCGAGCAGTTTTAGTTGATATTGCGGGATGTAGTCAAAGTCGACGAAAAAAAGATCAGGGCTGCAAATCTGCATTTCGCCCTTCCGGTTCTGGATGACCGAATATGCATTCATCGCACCATTGCCCGGCGTATGGGAAGACATCGCCACCGAGATTACCCCGGGCAAACCACGGACCTCTTCTTTTAACGCGTCCCGGTGATTGTCTCCGTGTGTGTCCACTACCAACTCCTGGTCCTTGCTGAATCCCAGTTCCTGGTTTCGCATATAATTCAATTGGAAACCCACCAGCAACGTCGCCACGATCAACCCGATAGAAATCGTGAACTGTGAGATTACAAGCCCTTTTCGGAGCAACAGACCGCGGACGCCGGTCGCAAAGCGGCCCTTCAACACAACAATGGGCTTGAAAGACGATAGAACAAGTGCCGGGTAGATACCCGCCAGCAACCCGATTCCGACACCGATCCCCAACAGCGTAAGGATATAGGTTGGGTGATTGAAGATGCCGGACGCGATCGTTTTACCGGCTAAAAAATTAAAACTGGGCAGCAATGCCGCGCACAGTCCGACGGAAAGTACAAAGGCGATCAGGCAAAGAATGACCGATTCGCCCAGGAACTGTCCCGTCAACTGCTGCCGTTCCGCACCGACAACTTTTCGTATCCCAACTTCCCTGGCCCGCTCGGTCGATCGTGCGGTCGTCAGATTCACGAAATTGATCCCTGCGATCAGGAGGATGAAGACCCCGACAATACTAAAGACATATACATTCGTTATACTTCCGCTGACCGTACCGCCCCGCGTCGAATAGAGATAGACATTCTTTAGCGGCTCCAGCGTATAAATATAGTTCTGGTTGATCTCCTTCATCATTTTCCCGATATGGTTCTCGAGAAAGGCGGGGAATTTCTTTTCCAGCGCAATCGGATTGGTGTTCGGCTTTAACAGGAAATAGGTATAGTCGCCGAAGCCGCCCCAGTTCTTGTCCCTGTTAGAATCCGCTGCGCCTGAATAAGACGCCACCAGCATGTCCGACTTCAGTTCCGTATTCTCCGGCATGTCCTTCATCAGGCCGGTAACCGTACCGATGTGTCCTTCATCGGTAAGAAGCAGGTGTTGTCCCATCGGATCGGAGGACCCAAAATATTTTTTTGCCGCCGCTTCCGACAACACGATGCTGTTCGGCTCGCGCAAGGCCATAACCGGATCGCCTTTTAACAGCGGGAAGTCAAAGATCTCAAAGAAGGTCGAGTCAGCGAACCCCACATTGTCTTCCTGGATCTTGATGGCATCGCCTTTCCGCACCAGGATGCTGCCCTGATCGAACCGCACCATTTTTTCGATCTCGGGGAAATCCCGTTTTGCAGCCGCCGGCATACCTGCCGGCGCATTATTCGTATGAATCGTTTCCGACGGATTGACGATATCGCACACGACCCGGTATATGCGGTCCGATTTGGAATGGAAATCGTCGTAGCTCAGTTCGAATTTTACATACAAAAAGATCAGGAAACAGGCCGACATGCCGATCGTCAGCCCCAGGATATTCAAGAGCGAAAAGCCCTTGTGCCGCCATAAGTTGCGGAATGCCACGCGGAGATAGTTCTTTAGCATAGCTAAAAGACGGTTGACCCGCGAAAATGTTGCATGCCGCGGAGCGGCTCACTCGCTACGCAGTGAATGCACCGGATTAACCAATGCCGCTTTTACCGCCTGGAAGCTGACGGTGATGAGCGCAATTGCAAGCGCAGTAACCCCGGCCAGCGCAAAGATCCACCAATATGAACTGATCCGGTAGGCAAATCCGCTCAGCCATCCGTTGACAAACAACCAGGTCAGCGGCGCGGCTACCAGGAAGGCCCATCCAACCAGTACCAGGAAATCCCGCGAAAGCAGAAAGACAATATTCCCCACCGACGCTCCGACCACCTTCCGTACCCCGATCTCCTTGGTCCGCTGGACCGTACTGTATGCCGCCAGCCCCATCAATCCCAGACAGCTGATAAAGATCGCGAGGACGGCGAAATTCAGGAAGAGCCGGCCGAATTGCTCCTCGCTCCGGTACTGCCGGTCGAAGAATTCGTCGAGGAAGAAATAAGTAAAGGGGCGGTCCTTTAGCAGTGTCTTCCATTTAGCCTGGACGGCGCTTAGCGTTTCCGGCACCCGGTGTCCGTCGATCGTTGCGCAGATCAGATCGCAGTTGCGCGGTTCCACCCGCATCGTCATCGACCGGATCGGATCCTGCAAGGACCGCAGATGAAAATCCCTGACAACTCCGATGATCGTGCCCGTGCGTCCGAACTGCTCGAATCGTTTCCCGATCACCTGCCCCGGGGAGGTATAACCGAGCTGGCGAACCGCCGTTTCATTCAAGACCATCGCCTGTGTGCTATCCGTCCCGAAGGACCTGGAAAAGTCCCGGCCCGCAATGATCGTCATGTGCATCTGGCTTATATAGTCGTAGTCCACAAAATATGCCGTCGCATTGGCGGTCTGCATGTCACCCCGTCCATTTTCAAGTTTGCATTCGTTCGGAAAATCACCCATTCCCGGCACGCTGCTGGCCATCGTGTTCGACACCACTCCGGGTATGGAATACAAGGCTTGCCTGAAAGCCATCTTCGCCGAGTCATTCCGCGTGTCCATGACGAGCTTTTGCTCCTTACTGAATCCCAGGTCCTGGCTTCGCATATAGTTCAGCTGGAAGTACACCACAAGCGTCGCGATCATTAACCCGATCGCAATCGAAAATTGAGCGATCACGAGTCCCTTTCGAAGTATGATCCCCCGCGATCCTGTACTGAATTTCCCTTTTAACACCGCCACCGGTTGGAAGGAAGACAACACCAGCGCCGGATACAGCCCGGCGAGGATGCCGATCAGCACTGCAATGCCAAATAATACGGCCAGGTAACGCGGCTGCGTGAGGATCCCGGTGCTGACTTCTTTTCCCGCCAGTTGGTTGAATAGCGGCAGCATCAGGCCGGACAGCCCAACTGCCAATAGATAAGCGATCAGGCAAAGGATAATGCTTTCCCCGATGAACTGCCCCGCCAGCATCCATTTACCCGCGCCAACGACTTTCCGGATGCCCACCTCTTTTGCCCGCTCGACCGACCGCGCAGTGGTTAGATTGACAAAATTGATCCCGGCGATGAGCACGATAAAGGCGCCGATGATCGAAAAGATATATACATTCCCGATATGGCCGTTTTTGGCATCGTCCCGGGTCGAGTACAAATAAATGCCGCGCAGCGGTTCCAGCAGCAGCGTAGGGATTTGTTTGTTCCGGAATACCGCCGGACCAGCCACCTTTTCGAGGTAACCCGGCAGCTTCGCTTGCAGGTTCGCTGCCTTGGCGCCCGGCTTCAGGAGTACATAGGACTCCCAGGCGTAGGCATTCCATGCGCTGTCAAGCCCCGGATTCCCTTGCGCGAAAGTGGATAGGGACATAAGCATCGATATCCTGAAATGTGAATTTTCCGGGATATCTTTCATCACACCCGTGACGGTCCCGGGGAACTTATCCCGCGTCAGGGTAAGGACTTTGCCGATCGGGTCGATATTGCCAAAGAACTTTTTTGCCGTCGATTCCGACAAGACAATACACGACGGACGCGCTAACGCTGTCTTCGGATCGCCTTTGACAAACGGAATATCGAATGCCTGGAAGAAGGTAGAATCGGCCATACCGACATCGCTGGTCTCAAAGACCTCATGGTCATCGCGGATCACCATCCAGTTGTCTCCCAGGCTGACCCGTGCGGCAATCTGAACCTCCGGCAGGAATTGCGCCATGTGGAGCGCGGTCGGCAACGGCGGGCAATTGGGATGGTCTACCCCGGTAGGAGTTGTGACATCACTTACGATCCGGTAGATCCGATCTGCCTTGCCGAAGAACGAATCATAGCTCAGCTCGAAGCAGACGTATAAAAAGACCAGGAAAAAAGCGGTCATGCCGACCGTCAACCCGACGATGTTGACGAGGGAAAATCCCTTATGCCGCCACAGGTTGCGGAAAGCGACGCGGAGATAGTTCTTGATCATAGAACTTTTCCGCCACAAAGGCAATGCCTCAATATGGCCATTTGGGAATCAAATCGGTAGGTTGGAAAAAAATGCGCGCTGTCCGGTTTCGATACAGTAGTTGTGCGGTATCGCATCTTGCGCTCATCGCAGCCGGTCCGCGCTTTTTATCAGCTTCGCATCTTTCCGTATCCCTCTCGCCGCCAGGATCAGGAAAAAGGGGATTGCCAAAGCAAGGACCGCCGTGAGGCTAAAACCGCCTTCAACAAAATCGGGTTTCCCGCTATGGATCCAGTATACCAGGATATTGACCAGCGAAAGAACGATAAGCCCTACCGCGATCCAAAACTGCTGCGACCGGTTATTGTATTTGAAAATATCCCAGCCTATTCCCACGATCAACGCGATCGTAATAAAAGTGATGAGAATACTTCCACTGCTTCCGTTGATATAATGCGGCCACGCGGTCAACCCCCGGAGCTCATGTCCGTAATTCCCCACTAACACGTTCCCCTGGTAAAAGGGAAACTTAAAGGTCAACGCTGCGCAAATAAGCGCCAGCAGCATCCACACCGTTTGTTTTCGCTGTAACATATCAACAGGTTTACAATTCAGGATACAACGGGAATTGCTTCATAAAAGCATTCACCTCTCCTTTCAGTTTAGCCAGCAAGGCTTCGTTCTCCGCATTCACCAGCGCCTTGTCGATCATCCCGACGACCGTGGCCATATGCGTTTCCTTCATTCCCCGGGTCGTGATGGCCGGCACACCCACACGAATGCCTGATGTGACAAACGCGCTCTTGTCATCGAACGGCACCATATTTTTGTTGACGGTGATCTCCGCTTTCCCAAGCGCGATCTCGGCTTTTTTTCCGCTGATATTCTTGTTCCGCAGGTCGATCAGCAGCAGGTGATTGTCCGTGCCTCCCGACACGATATGATATCCTTTCCCGACAAACACATCGGACATCGCCTGCGCATTGGCGATGATCTGTTTGGCATAGGCCGTGAACCCGTCCGCAAGGATCTCTCCAAAGGATACCGCCTTGGCTGCGATCACATGCTCCAACGGCCCGCCCTGGGTGCCGGGAAAGACGGCCATGTCGACCAGGTTGCTCATCGGCCGTACATTGCCTTTTACATCTTTCAACCCTAATGGATTGTCGAAGTCCTTTTTCATGAGGATGATCCCCCCGCGTGGCCCGCGCAGGGTCTTATGTGTCGTTGAGGTTACAAAATGGCAGTCCTCAAACGGAGAGTTCAGCAGCCCTTTCGCAATCAACCCGGCCGGATGCGCCATATCACACATCACAAACGCACCTACGCCATCGGCGATCGACCGGATCCGCTTGTAATCCCAGTCCCGGCTATAGGCGGAGGCCCCGCAGATGATCAGCTTCGGTTTTTCTTTTTTTGCGACTGCCTCCATGCTGTCATAATCCACCCGGCCGTCCTCTTTTTTTACACCATAGAAGACCGGATGATAGAGTTTGCCTGAAAAATTCACGGGAGAACCATGGGTCAGGTGTCCCCCCATGCTCAAATCCAGCCCGAGAATCTTATCGCCAGGTTGCAGGATAGCCAGCATCAATGCGGCATTTGCCTGCGCGCCGCTATGCGGCTGGACGTTCGCGTATTCACATTGAAAGATCTCCTTCAGCCGATCGATCGCCAGCTGCTCGACCTGGTCCACGATCTCACATCCACCATAATATCTTCTTCCGGGATATCCTTCCGCATATTTGTTCGTCAATACCGTCCCCATCGCCTGCATTACCTGCAACGAAGTGAAATTCTCCGAAGCGATCAGTTCAATTCCGTGGCGTTGACGTTCCAGCTCCTTATGTATAAGATCAAAGACTACCGTATCTTTTTGCATGGCGCAAATTTAGGCCAAAAAGAATAAAATTCACTATTTTACACGCGTAACAGGAAGACATGAAAGCGATTATCCCCGTGGCGGGCGCCGGCACCAAACTACGCCCGCACACGTATACGCAACCAAAGGCTTTGATCCCATTAGCGGGGAAAACGATACTCTCCATTATTGTCGACCAGTTAATGGAGGCCGGGATAACCGAATTTATCTTTATCGTAGGTTACCTGGGAGAAAAGATCCAGGACTTTGTCCGCCAGAAATATCCAGAGCTGACGGTGCATTTCGTGTACCAGAACGAGCGTCAGGGCATCGGCCACGCCGTCCTGCTGACCCGCAGCATAGTAGGAGACGACGAGGTGTTCATTGTCCTTGGCGACACAATCTGCGAATACGATGTAAAGGACGTGTTGAATCAGTCTCATTCGCTGCTCGGCGTAAAACGGGTCGACGACCCCCGAAATTTCGGTGTGGCAGAGCTCGAAGACGACGGCAGTATCGAGCGGGTCGTGGAAAAACCCCAGATACCCAAGTCGAATATGGCGTTGGTAGGGATCTATCGCATCCGTGAGACGGCAAACCTGTTCAATTGCCTGGAAAGCAATATCCGGGAGCATGTTACCAGCTACGGCGAATACAGCCTGACCGATGCGATCGAATGCATGATCCACAGCGGCGTCAAATTCCGCGCCTTTAAAGTGCAAAATTGGTTCGACTGCGGGAAAAAGGAGACTTTGCTGGATTCCAACGCCAAGCTGCTCAAGAAATTCGGCGGCAATATCGCGCCTGACCACCAGTTCGAGAACACGATCATCATCCAGCCCGTCAGCATCGCTCCCGGCTGCGATATCCGTAATTCGATCGTCGGGCCCAATGTGGCGATCGGCGAAAAGACCCGTGTCAACTATTCTATAATAAAGGATTCGATCATCGGCTCGTTCGCCGACCTCTACGATATCGTACTCACTCACTCCCTCATCGGCAGCGACACGGAGGTAAAGGGCGAGTCCCGCAGCCTGAACATAGGCGATAATACCGAGATCGACCTGGGTGAATCCTGATCCCGGCCGCCATAGCCCAGGCAAGGGCGGACTACCCATTTACCCCTAGATTTGCCTTGCCCGCCGATCCCAATTTGCGGTTCTGTAAAAATTGATCTAAATTCGGGTTGACAAGTTGTATTATGGGCATCCCCAAAAAAATATTCCTTCTCTTACTGATCTTACCGTTTGCCTTATGCGTAAAGGCGGATACGGGAAAGCGGGATGGCGTCCTTAACGGTTATGTCACGGATGCGATCACAAAGAAGCCGCTCTCGGGCGTGGTGGTTTCGGCTACTGTTCCCGGTTCGACAAGCACGACAGCAGTGCTTACCGACGCGGATGGCTATTTCCGGTTTGCCCAGCTACCCGGTTCGCAGGTCACCATCACCTTTGACAAGAAAGGCTATCACGCAACCAAGCGACCCAACGTGAACGTTAGTGAGAAGAATTCGATCAAATTATGTATCGAATTCCAGCCGCAAGAAGTAGACGGCGAAACCGACAACTCCGAGTTTCCAATCCTTCGCTTTTTTCAAGCCAGCTAGTAAGCCGGCTACTTATAAAAGAGAAAACGGGGCTGAGAACAGTCCCGTTTTTTTCTACTACACATGAGGCTTAAAATCTATCTTGATTGTTATGCCTGCCAAATTTCTTTTGAGCAATCTTCAGCACTCGCTATCCTCCCAAACTCACGGCATTCCGGTATCCCCGACCCTCAAAATCCGCGCTTTCAACCGGCCGGCCGCTTTACGATATGCTTCGTATAAAAGTACGTTTCATCCGGCGCAATGTTGCACCGGAGTTCAAGCGTTTTTTACCATTCATCCTAATTGGATAGGAGTGCCCGTTCTATTTCGTGCGGAACGCCCATCTCCACATGATCTTCCAGCTGGGCTTCTTGCCATACATTAGTATGCCGGTTCGGTAGATTTTTCCGGCCAACCATGTAGTACCCAAAAACCCCAGCACCAGGAAGATCATTGAAAGTCCCAGTTGCCAGTACGGTACCGTACCCGGCACCCCGGAGGGTATCCTGGCCATCATGACGATCGGGGAAGAAAACGGAATTATGCTGGCCCAGGTTGCCAGGGGACCGCCAGGGTCCTGAACGACCACGGTCATAATGACAAAAGAGAAAACAACCGGCAAGGTGATCGGCAGCATCAGCGACTGGGCTTCCTGCGGATCTTCATTGACCGCGCTTCCGACAGCGGCAAACAGCGCGCTGTAGAAAAGATAACCGCCTATGAAGTAAAAGAGGAAGCAGAAAACCACCAGTGCCATATTCGTATTAATAAGAAAGTTCCCAAAATCGAATCCGGCCGGGACACTCCTTGCCGCCGCCGCCGCCCCGCCACCCATCGGCACATTCTTCGTGGCGTTTTGCAAGGTATCATGCGGGATCAGGCCCTGAGCGATAAATCCGATCGCGCCAAGCAGGACTACCCACAACAGGAATTGCGTCAGACCTACCGCACCGATCCCCGTGATCTTTCCCCACATCAGTTCGAATGGCCTGACCGAACTGACCATGACCTCCGCGATCCGGTTTGTTTTCTCTTCCATCACGCCCCGCATGACAGCCGCCCCGTAAACGAACGTCAGCAGGTAGATGAGGATCCCGCTGACATAACCGATAACATAGGCAGAGGTCTGGCTCGACGCCTTGGCCGTTTTCCCGTTGTCTTCGTAGCTATCCACATTGGTAATTGGCGCGTCTTTTCGGATCGAATCGAGCTTTGCCCGGCTCACGGTCGTCTTTTCGTAGATCATATGATCGGTCACCGCGTCCTTAAGATGGTCGTTTAACGCCGATACCTGCTCCAGACCCAATGCTTTCTTGTATTTCAGCCGAAGGTGTGTATTACCACTGTCCGACAGCTTCGGAATGATCAGGACCGCCGTGCAGCCCTGCTGTTCATAATTCGTCGTGTCGATCCCCGCCGTAAAGTCAAAGCTGAGCGCCGAATCCCCTTTCAGATAATCTTTAAAGAACCCGTTGGCATCGATGACCGCTATCCGGTTGTGCGATTTTGTCTTTAGCTGGATCAATACCGCTCCGGCGATAAACAGTATAAACACTACCGGTAACAAGAACGTGGAAATCAAAAAGGTTTTGTTTCTTACCCGGGTCAGATACTCTCGCCGGGTGATGAGCCACATCTTACTCATGGATTTACTTTAACTGGTTGAAATTGCCGCGCCAGCGGAGTCCCTTCCACGAGGCGGATAAAAATATCATTCAGCGAAGGCAGGATCTCCGTAAAGGCGGTGATGCTTTTTCCCTGATCCATAAAATAACGCAGGACGTCGTTGGGCCGGTGACCATCCCTAATCCCCACAATCCATTGCCCATCCCGTTGGCCCACGACGTCAAACGATGCCGATTCCGGTCGCCAGCCGTCTACGCCGCCTTCTGCGCCGACGGCAAACAAATTCTCTTTAAAGCGTTGTTTTACGCCCGACACCGACCCGTCCAGTATCTTCTCGCCCTTATTCACCAGGATGATATGATCGCAGATCTCCTCCACCTGCTCCATCCGGTGCGTACTGAAGATGATTGACGCACCATTGCGGGCCAGCGCGTAAATCTCATCTTTTATCAGGTTGGAATTGACGGGATCGAGCCCGCTAAACGGCTCGTCCAGGATGATGAGCTTCGGCTCATGCAAGACGGTGATCACAAACTGCAACTTTTGCTGCATTCCCTTGCTCAGGTCCTCTACCTTTTTGTTCCACCAGCTCTGCATCTCGAATTTGATAAACCATTCTTTTACCTTTTTCGATGCCTGCTGGCTGCTCAATCCTTTTAGCTGCGCTAAATAAAGCGCCTGCTCGCCAATCTTCATTTTTTTGTATAAGCCTCGTTCCTCGGGCATATAACCGATCTGGATAATATCGCTTGCCGGATCGAAAGGACGGCCCTGGAACCGGATCGAGCCGCTGTCGGGGTAAAAGATGCCGGTGATCATCCGGATGAGTGTCGTCTTCCCGGCGCCGTTGGGACCCAGCAGCCCAAAAATGGAGCCCTGCTCGAGATTGAAGCTAAGTTTATTGACGGCGATCTGCGTGGCGAAGTTCTTTTGCAGGTCGGTAACCTCCAATATAGGCATAGGCGGCATGTTTAAAGTCTAAAATACATTATTAGTCGCATCGAAAAGTCAAAAATTACACCGGCTTGCCTGATCCGCTACTTTTTCCCCATCTATCGCGGCGCTGACGATCCCGCCGGCGTACCCAGCGCCTTCGCCGCACGGAAAAAGGTTGGTGACTTGGGGATGATGCAGCCTTTCGGGATCGCGTGGAATCCGGACCGGCGACGATGTCCGCGATTCGGTTGCTACAACTACCGCATCCCGGGTAAAATAGCCATGCTTTTTCTCACCAAATAACCGGAACCCCTTTCGGAGCGCCTCCCACACAAACCCGGGCAGCACTTCCTTCAACGGAGCGCTGCGCAGCCCGGGGAGATATGAGCAATCGGGCAGGTCAACGGACAACCGGCCTTCGACAAAGTCGGTCATACGCTGGGCCGGCGCTACAAATCTTCCCCCACCGGCCCGAAAAGCGTTTTGCTCCACCTCGCGCTGAAAATAAAGACCCGCCAGCGGGCCGTCCTTCCGGAATGCCTTCATGTCTTTTTCTTCGATCGAAACGACCATACCGGAGTTGGCAAACGGGTTGTTTCGCCGGGATGGCGACCAGCCGTTGACCACCAATTCTCCTTCCGTGGTTGCAGCGGGTGCAATGATCCCGCCCGGGCACATGCAAAAGGAGAAGACACCTCTGTGGTCGACCTGCTCCACAAAACTGTACGCCGCCGGCGGCAGGTACGGGGAAGCTACCTTATATTGAATATGGTCGATCAGATCTTGCGGATGTTCGATCCGGACACCCAGGGCAAAAGGCTTGACTTCGATCAAGAGCTTTTGTTCATGGAGGAGATGAAAGATATTGCTTGCAGAGTGCCCGGTTGCCAGGATGACCGCATCCCCGTCAAATTGATCGCCGTCAGCCGTGCGGACGTACCGGAGGAGTTGGTCTTGCAGAACAAAGTCAACCACTTTCTTTTCGAAATGAATTATCCCGCCGCAATCGACGATCTGTTGCCGCATTGCACCAATGATCTGCGGTAGCTTATTCGTACCGATATGCGGATGGGCGTCCACCAGGATGGAAGGCGCGGCGCCGAATTGAACCAGCAGGTTCAGGATACGCCGGACGTCGCCGCGCTTTGTGCTTCGGGTGTACAATTTGCCGTCGCTGTACGTTCCTGCCCCACCTTCACCGAAACAATAATTGCTTTCCGGATTGATGACCCCTTCTTTATTGAGCGCGGCCAAATCCCGTCGTCGCGACCGGATATCCTTTCCCCGTTCCAGCAGAATGGGACGAATCCCGCGTTCGATCAGCCGTAAGGCCGCAAACAACCCCGCCGGTCCGGCACCGACGATCACGATTTGCCGGTCGGCCGCCGACACCTCCGGAAAGGAAATGCGCTCCGGGAGCGACTCTACGAAAGGCTCGCCGATAAAGGCTTCCAGCGTGAGAAGGATATGCGGCTGCCGGCTTCTGGCGTCAAGCGATCTGCGCTCGGGCCTGAACCCGGTGATCTCGGTTTCACTATGACCGGTGGCCCGGGCGATATATTCCCGGATGACATCGGAATCGAATGCTTCCCGGGGTAGCAACTTTAGTTGAAGCCTTTGTCTCATTGTGTATCTCGGCGCGTGAAACAATAATCGGTGATGTTTCACTGCCAACGTTTGATAATTGTCGTAGCAAATGGTTCGAATGGTCCGAGGTCGACCGGACAATGGTCCGTTCCGCCGCAAAAATAATGTAATTAGCTATGGTTGTTTGAGATATAATCCGGCATTCCAGATTTTCCTCCAACGGAAGCTGTTGGCGTAAACGTACCCGCAACAGGTAGCGAATTTTTTTCGAAAAAAAATTTGCGTTTAGAAAATGGCAATCAAATTATTTTGCTATCTTCAATGACTTCACTCAAAACTCTACATATATGAAGAAAGGTTCGTTCACATCGAAGCTCAATTCTCCCTTCTTCATAAAAAGTAAGTTTAAGCTGTTCCGGCAGGGACAGCTGACGAGCGTCTGGATCCACTACTGTCGCTTTCTGCCTCGGGGAGGCGGTTGTCACGAAACCGGATTCGCATCGAATTGTGGCGATCTGATCATTTAGAATGGCCTCGATATCGATGAGGCGAATCGGGAGTTTTGTAGAAAAACAATGAATTTCTTATCCTTAAACGGAATGGCCTTCGGAGCAGCAAAAACCAGTGAATAAAAAATTTTTTATTCCGCAAAATATTTTGATATTCGCCGCCCCGCGTGATTTTTTTGAATCCAGTTCCTTGTAAATTTTTTGAACGCAACAATTCTTAATTCGGCATAAAAATTGGTTACCGTATAATGGCAAAGACGTTCGATAAAGTATGGGGCAATTGCTTGGATATAATAAAGGACATTGTAGAGTGGCAGCATTACAAAACGTGGTTCGAGCCGATCAAGCCTGTTGAATTGAAGAATAACATACTGGTCATCCAGGTACCGAGCCAGTTTTTTTATGAATACCTTGAAGAACACTATGTAAATTTGCTGGCGAAGACCCTTAGGCGGATCCTGGGAAAAGAGGCGATGCTGGAATACCGGATCATGGTAGACAGCGGTAACCACCAGAACAAGCCGTTGACGATGGATGTTCCGGCCCATGGCTATAAAACATTTTCCAACAACGAAATGGATTTCCCCCTCATCATAAATAACCCCGTAAAGAACCCCTTCGTCATTCCCGGATTGAAGAAGATGCAGATTGATGCCCAGCTCAATCCCGTCTATACCTTCGAATCATTTATTGAAGGCGACTGCAACCGGGTTGCGCGACGTGCCGGCAAGACGGTCGCCGAAAAACCCGGCGCCAACTCATTCAATCCCCTGGTGATCTATGGCGGGGTAGGCCTGGGGAAGACCCATCTCGCTCAAGCGATCGGCAATGAGGTCAAACGGCTTCATCAGAACAAAGTGGTCCTATACGTCAGCTCCGAAAAGTTCATCAACCAGTTTGTCGACCATTCCCGCAACAACGCGATCAACGACTTCATCCATTTTTATCAGCTGGTGGACGTCCTGATTATCGACGATGTCCAGTTTTTCAGCCGCGCCGAAAAGTCGCAGGATGCCTTCTTTGCGATCTTCAATCATCTCCACCAGTCCGGCAAGCAATTGATCCTGTCTTCTGACAAGCCGCCGAAGGACCTCGACGGGCTGCAGGAGCGTTTGTTGAGCCGTTTTCGCTGGGGTTTGAGCGCCGACCTGCAGGTCCCCGACTATGAGACCCGCATCGACATCCTGGAACGCAAAATGAAGAACGACGGCCTCGAGATGCCCAAGGAAGTGATCAAGTATTTAGCCTATAATATCAATAGTAATGTGCGCGAGTTAGAGGGCGCATTGATCAGTCTTTTGGCACAATCTTCGCTGAATAAGAGGGAAATAGACCTTGAATTGGCTAAGAAGGTGCTCCGTAATTTCGTGAAAACTAGCAGTAAGGAGATCACTATCGAAACTATCCAGCGAATGGTATGTGAATATTTCGATGTTTCATACGACAAATTACTGCAGAAAACCCGCAAACGCGAAATCGTGCAGGCGAGACAGATCACCATGTACCTAGCCAAGGCCTTCACCAAGAATTCCCTCAAGACCATCGGCGAACATTTCGGCGGTCGCGACCACACCACCGTCATCCATTCCTGCCAGACCGTCAAGGACCTGATGGACACCGACAGCCTCTTCCGCGAAAATGTGATGGAATTACAACAGAAGGTGCAACTCGCCGCGATGTAAGGCCCGCTGCTCGGCGCGCCTTCGCCGTGTATTTGACCCGCGCCCCGCTAAAAACCTAACGACACAGCCAAAAACTTATAAGGGACCCATCTTCGGATGGGTTTTTTCGTGGCGGCCCGTTTCGCTCCAGCCGGGACCGCGCCCTGTGCCTCAAAATTCCGGTTGGACACTACCAAATTATTCTTTACTTTTGCCTCCCCTCCGGAAAATATCCGGAGCCCCTTTGGAGAGGTGCCTGAGTGGCCGAAAGGGCCGGTTTGCTAAACCGTTATACGAGCTTAAACTTGTATCGAGGGTTCGAATCCCTCCCTCTCCGCTGAAAATTTGTATCGAAATGCACTCAAATGGGCTGGAAAGAATTCAATTCTAACGGCCCTTTTGCAATTTTGAACCCGGTTGAAATCAGAAAGATCGGAATCCATTAATTCGTTTCACCTTCATAAATAAATACGGCATTAGCCGATCATTCCGATCTCAGATTTTTAACAGGACTAGTCCTTGCCGCCTTCCAGGCTTGCCCTGCTACAGTTAAAAATGCAATCGTCAAAGCAAGAAAGCCGGAAAGGCCGAATATCCACCAGCTGATCCCGATACGAGTGGCGAAATTTTGCAGCCAGTTGTCCATTAAGACCCAGCTTACAGGGACTGCAATCACCAACGCTACTGCCACCAACAAGAGAAAGTTTACGGAAAGCAAGTACAACAATGCAGGCACGGATGCGCCCAGCACCTTGCGGATACTGATCTCTTTGCTGCGCTGCAAGACGCTGTATGCCGAAAGTCCGAGCAGGCCAAAGCAGGCTATGGCGATGGCAAAGACGGCAAACAGGCCAAAAACCGTCCCGAACTGCTGATCCTCGGCATATTGACGGTTAAAGGAATCGTCCAGGAAGAAATATGAAAACGGATCATCCGGGAAATATCGTCTCCATACGTTCTTGACGTCTGCTATTACCGGAGCGACATCAGAAGTTGCTATTTTCAAGGAATACCGCGCGCGGAGATCGCCAAACCGCCAAAGCACCAAAGGCTGTATTACCTTTTGCAACCCTTCCTGGTGGTAGTCGGCAACGACTCCAACAACACGAAAAGAATCCAAATGCCAGGTGCTCGCGGAAACCATCTGGCCAACGGCTGCCTCAGGTGAAGGAAAACCGAGGCTGCGCACGGCGGATTCATTCAGCAGAACCGCTCGCCGATCCGAAGGATGGCTCAACGCCAAATTGCGGCCTGCGACTACCCGGATGCCATAGGCCGGAACAAAGTCGTCGTCGATGCCAAGCATAAATGTCTCAACGATGTGCGTTCCATTTGGATTCTCCATCCATTTCCAATCTGTAGATATGAGTATCTCTTCCCCCATCACATAGGATGAAGCTGTAATAGTTTTTACGCCCTTTATTCTTCGGGTATCTTCCTTAAATGCGTCAAAATTGCTCCTGTAAGCGGAATCCGACATGCTATGGGGGCCTTTCAGCACAAGGGTCTGATTAATGTCAGCGCCCAGATCCCTGCTCCGCATATAGTTAACCTGCCGGTAAACGACAATCGTCCCGGCGATAAGAATGATGGAAATAGCAAACTGACCGATGATCAGCGTTTTACGAACCCACTGGCCGCCGGAGGAATACTTAAAAAGTCCCTTCAGCACCTTTACGGGCTCGTACCGGGATAAGATCAGGGAAGGATACAGTCCGGAAAGAAAAGTGCCGATGAAAAAAGCGGCCATGAATTGTGCCCAGTAACCGACTGGCAGGGTATAGAGGGCGCCTAATGGCCTTCCCGTGAGGAGCGCGAAGAGGCCGTTACAGCTGAATACGAGGATCAAGGCAGCGAAAAGCGCGAAGCTGTTGAACAATAAGCCTTCCATCATGAATTGCCGTACCAGCTGGTGTTGTTGTGCACCCAGCACTTTCCTCACGCCTACTTCCCGGGCCCGTTCCAGTGAGCGGGCAGCAGCCAGGTTGGTATAGTTAACCCAGGCTATCCCGATAATAAAAAATGCAATCAGAAACAGAAAAGATACGGATCTGCCGTTGCCTGTCGGCTCCGCTTCCTGGATAAAATGGGAGTATAGATGGATATCCTGCAGCGGCATGGCGATCAACCTAAACCGGTCCCGGTCGGCCATGGGTTTCGGCCGGTCGTTATAATATTTATCGATAAAGGCCGGCAGCTTTTTCTCCAGCCCAGCCAGATCGGCCTTGTTTTTTAATAAGACATACGTATAAAAATCCGTCCACCGCCAATCCGTTTCCATCGGATCGTTTGGCCGGCCATAGGTGCCCAGGATCCGACCAAAGGTCTTATAAGACACCAGCATATCTAACCGGAGATGGGAAGCCACAGGATAATCCGCAAACACCCCTGTAACCTGCAGCGGGATTAGCCTACCTCCATCATGGATCGTGAGCGTTTTCCCGACAGGATCTTCCTGGCCAAAATATTTTTTTGCTTCGGTAGTCGACAACACTAGCTTATCCGGGTCTGCCAGCCCCGTTGAGGCATCCCCTCTGATCAAATGGAGATCGAAGATGTTGAGCGCAGAAGAATCTGCGTAATAGATACTGGTCTCGCGGAATCGGAGGTTTGCGGCTTCATTGGCCAGCAAAAAACTGGATTTATAGAGGCGACATGCGCTTTCGACCTCCGGAAAGTCCTTTATTAGCAAAGGCTTCAAAGCCGGCATAGCCGAAGCACAGGGTATGATGAGCTTGCCGTTCTGATATTCCTCATCCTGTATCCTTACAATACGTTCAGCCTTCGGGTTGAAGCTGTCATAGCTGCGTTCAAAGGCAACGTATTCAAAGAGCAACAGGCAGGAAGCGATCCCCACCGCCAAACCGGTTATATTTAGCAGCGCATATCCCCTGCGTTTGCCTGATTGGCGAAACACCATTCCTAATATATTTTTTCCTTTCATCGCCATTTTGAATTAAAATATACAATGGAATTTAACAAAATAGCCTGTACCCTCAAAAATTCAAATAAGAATACCCATTGCTCTATCCTACTCCGCTTGGCCTCATAGCAAATTGTAAACCAACATGCTATGAAGCTTTTTTGGGATATCCATTTTTCTGGCGGACCTAAATGTCACGTCTACCCGAAATTAGTTTTCCTGCTTGGCTAGCGGAGCAGGGGCTATCAACAGGGAATTGTCAATTCTAAATTGCTATTGTTAAACGATGGCAATAGCGTCAAAAGTGCTATCCCAGTTTCAACAAAGCTTCCGGAGTAAATCCCTAAAACAGCATCAACTTTAAGTTGAGGCAGGAAAGATAACAGATTTGCTGATGACAAATGTCATTTCGCATCCTGATCATGGTCACGACAAACCGGGTAAACAATCCCTACCTTTTATCGTTCGTCGGAGGTATCGGCCTTCTTTAGAACAGGACAATAAAAAAGGCAAAATGGAAACAAAACATAAATTGGAACGGACGACCAGGTTGGGAGCAATACTTACAAAATATGGATTTGCCGACTTCTTGCATAGGGTAAGAAGTAGGATCAATCTTCCTTTATCGGGCGAAAAGGGAAGAAAGCCGCATCTTGCAGACTATCCATTGTACACCAGGATACGGATGGCCTTGGAGGAATTAGGCCCCACCTATATAAAGCTGGGCCAGTTGCTTAGCACCCGGGACGATATCCTTCCACCCGGTCTCGTCAAGGAGTTACAGTTGTTGCAGGACCAGGTAAATACGGTGCCTATCGATATTAAGGCGTTGTTCAAAGAGCAATTCCAGACCGATGTTTTACAGCTATTCTCTTCATACGAAGAAACGCCATTTGCCTCGGCTTCCATGTCGCAGTTGTACCATGCAACCATGAAAGAAGACGGCAGGAAAATTGCGATTAAAGTAAAGCGACCGGGGATCGATTTGGAGGTGCAAACCGATCTGCTCATCATCAAGGATATTACGAATGCCCTGGGTACGAATGTGGACTTTCTAAAGGGCCTTAATATCGCCTCATTTGTAGCCGGCTTCGAATATTACATCCGGCAGGAGCTTTCCTTTGTCCATGAAAGGATCAACCTAATGCGCTTTGCCACGAATTTTAAGGGCAGCGAGGAGGTTTACGCCATCGAGAGTATTGATGCCTTTTGCAATGACGGCATTCTTTGTATGGAACTGGTAGACGGATGTATGAAGATCAACGACGTAAAGGCCATCGCCAAAGCAGGATTCGATCCCGCAAAAATTGCAGTCCAGGGCCTGAATTCCTATATGGACCAGGTCTTTAAGTTCGGCTTTTTCCATGGGGATCCTCATCCGGGCAATATATTTCTAAGGCCGGATGGCAAGCTCGTTTTTATTGACTTTGGCAACATGGGAGTCCTGATACCGGAAGAGCGGGAAAGGCTGGAAAAACTATTGATATGTTTTTCACGACAGGACATCCCCGGATTGGCGGCTTCTTTGGAGAAAATGGCGGTTCACTGCGATATTCCATCGGAAAATCACCTCCAGAAACAGCTGACAGACATGGTTGCCCTTGTCGATGATACACCCATCGAGAAACTCGATGTCAAAATGATCTTTGATAATTTAAAGCAAATTCTCCGGGATAATAATATCGAATTGCCGGATTACGCGTATTTGCTTATACGGGGGATCACTTTGTTGGAAGGCACCGGTAAGACGCTGGACCCGCAAATTAACCTTGCCACGGCTATTCAGCCGTATGTCCAAAATATCGTAAATGAAAGACTAAGTATCAGGAGTATATTAAAGGAGGGATACAACAAGCTCATCATGTCCGGCGAGCTCCTAAAAGAATTTCCGGAAGATCTCCGGTCTCTAATTATTAAGCTAAGGGAAAATAAGTTGGCTATCAACCACAAGATCGAGGGCCTTGACCAGATAAGCATTAAGGTAAGTAAAAGTGTGGACCGGCTCGCTCTTTCCATTATTGTGACGGCCCTTTGCGTGGGGTCAGCCATACTTGTTCATGCAAACATGCCGCCGAAACTGTGGAATATACCAGTCCTTGGCCTTGCCGGATTCTTTATTTCCGCCATACTCGGAATACGTGTTGTCTTTTCTATCGTGAGAAAAGCCAAACCTCAGGAGTGAATTCGCCACTCATTGAGCGAAACTGACGAAACCCGCTACAGATAAAGCGTTTTAGAGGCCAGGTTCGGCACCATCCCTCTCCGAGCCAGGACGCGGTGTATAGGCGAAGTTTGCCTGTATGAATTCTTAATATAGATTGAAATTGGGGGCGGTTTTTGGTTGTGGTACTTTTATCCTTATATCATTCATCCAAATGGCTTGTGGCGGGATCTTATGGTCCAACAATTGTTTTTGCCATTCTTCATCGGTTAGCCTGTCACTGGAAGGGCCGGTAAATTCAAAATGACTGAAGACCGCACCTCGGGTTAGGTACAATAACCCGTTTATTTCTGCAATAACATATATATCATCAGCCATGCCAACCGTTTCCTGAAGGCACTTGTCATTGTAAGTGTACACATCGGTCGCAACAGCTACGTACCGGTCAGGAGTAGTAACAGATTGAGTGGAAGATTGGCTAGATTCCATAATCTTCAGTGTCAAGCTTTCCACTTGTCCACCAATAAACGATAGACTATCGAATTCTGCATTGGATAAGGGTTGATTCTTGAGTTCCTTATTACTTATTCTTAAAAACAGACTTGCCATTTCTGATAATTCCCGGTTTGTATAGTCCAACTTTTCTGTCAGCAGTTCATTCTCCTCCAGTACCTCCTCATTAAGGTTAAGCAAAGCAATACAGTTCTCCCAAAATGCGGTTTGCGGTTCAACATATGCAATTTTTTGGGGTGGCGGCACTTCACCTCCATCGCCCATTTCCGCGGCGTTAGGCTGGTCAATATACAGTACCATGTCGTGCTTTAGTTCCGTCCACGATGCCAGCATCGTATTCAAACTCTTTTTTTGCCAACCGGACGATTGCATAAAATATGGAGCGTCTGGACTGGACTTTTGAAGAGAAAGGACTGTCTCCATTTGCTTGTTATAAATACTTTGATCCCAATCATGGAACCCCTCCATTTTTCTTTTAAGCGCATTCAAGGTGTCGGGGTAACTTTCCCAATTTTGTTTTTCTTTATACACATTCAGCAAAATATCTTCCGCTTGATGGTTTCCCATGGCGGCGAAAATGTCTAATCCTTTGGGGAAGGGGCGTTTTGGTGCCGGGTCCGTAATATCGACCAGTCTTTGCAAAATGTCCCCGTCAAAGGTGTACCTGCCTGCTGTGAACAAGATTTTTCTTCTGGTCAGGGCACCGGTTGTTGTTCCATCGCCTCCCTTTGGAAACATTTTTCGCGGGTCGGCAGCATATAGAGCGGTGCGTATTTTGTCAAGGTTTTCCGGTTTCAATAATTCTTCAACGGTTTTATACTTTGTTTGTTGCAGCACTTTTATCACATGGGCGATCGAAAGATTATTTTCTTCTCCGGCGAGAAATTGTATGATATTGGAAAAAGTATGATAGTTCTTCAATGAGGTATCAGAATGAAGCAGCCCGTCCGCCAGCAACACCGCCTTGGATAAACCTGGATCATTATCAATGTAGATGGAGGCGGAGTTTAACCATTTTACGCATTTGAAATATCGTTTTAACGCTTCCGTTCTGGTATAGTTTCCTCTTGGTTGGAATTGGGTGTAATCCATTAAAGGGTCGTCAAGGAAATCAGATCTCCGTCCCTCGCCCTCTGCGGCATGTCCATATTCGTACTCGTACGATGTACTATATTCTGCCGCCACATTCTGCTTCACCCCGGTTATTAACGATAAGGCAATAGCATAATATACCTCATTCCATTCCGAGGCTTTTATGATAACCGGATTTTTTGTTGGGGCCGCATTTCCCTTTGCGATATTGATTTGGTCTTTTATCAACTCTGTCAGAAGCGCGATCATTTTTTCCTCTTCTATTGATTGCATTTCTTTACTGATATGCATATGCAGTGCCTGGAGATAAAGATCAGTGGTTATAAAGCTTGGGGTATAGTCGTAATAATTCTCGTCGTATACGTGAAATAATTGTTCATGCTCCCCTTCGTTAATGGCAAAGCCATCAACTTTCAAATGTTCGACAAGCTCGTTGGGGATATTATCAAACTGTTCCCGGTTGACTACATTTTCAAAGTTTGCTTTCTTCGTCCCATTCAAATCTATATAGTTGTTTTTATATAAATCCTGTTCCAAAGTCAAAACCTTCGCTATAAATGCCTTTTCTTCATCGCTCAATTCTATTTTGAATTTGTCGTCCCAAAAAACAGGTTGATACCAGTTCGTGGCGTTGAAATGCGAACGAAACACATAATCACTGAATAGAAATCCATGGCGCGCGAGTATTTCCGCCCTCAATAACCTGAGCTCCTGGAACGTTTTGTGGGAGAGATCCATATTAAAATCAAAGGGAGGAGGCGATGTTTTGTTTTTATAATAATCGCGGTAATGTTCCTTGTACTCTGCTGAATTATAGGTAGCGGCTGAATCGACGGAATCGGCTGTCAGCGGATAGCCTTCGTCATAATTAGCCATCCTGGAAGGCGGCTGGCTAAGTGAATATGCTGCGGGCGCAGCTTTCTTCTCCTTTTTCGTTAAACAACCAACAGAAAATAAAAGGAGTAATAAAAGGGTAAATGGTTTCACATTCATAAGAGCTGTTTTATAAATCTTTCTATCTGAATAATATTTTATCTGAGTAACATCGAGCGAGCGTCTGAGTAATTTAATGAATCGTTTCGAATTTTTATGAAGGTCAGCCCAAAAGATTCCCATCGGTATTCAGCGATGCAAAAGATCCCGGGATTTATTCTTTCAATAGTTCGAACCCTGCATCCTTCTCCGTCACTCAAGACCGTAAATTCTTCCAAGGGTCTTACCAGCCTTGAACTCAACCATAATGGACGGATGTAGTCCCTATCGATCTGAAAAATGAACAATCGCTTTTTTAAGACCGGATCGAACGGAGTGGGCTTGATAATGCCAATGCAAATATCGGTTCTGCCATCATGGTTTATATCTCCGGTTTCCATTTCGAAAACATCATAGGGCGTATAGATATGATCACTCCGGCCAGTTACAGAGTCGATAATAGTCATGCGGTATTCGTTCAGTTTTTCAATCTTTTCAACGATCACCTTCCCGTTGAAGTAGGCGTCGCGAATAGGTATGGTCTTCGAGAAATAAGTACTATTGGTACAGGAACCGATAAAAAAAGAAGCAATTAGGAATATAGGTATGCTTATAGAATTAGAAAAGCTCCCAGCGGTTGTCATCTTGTTTTATCGTTATATTTTTTGAAACGGCCCCTATTGTTTTCATAAACAAGGTAGATTCTTCCGGACTCATTATGATCGGCCGTGAATGCAGCATGGTAAATGGCACGATGTCAATGGAAGCTATGCCATTTTTGGATAATGAGAAAATTGCGAATATTCCGGTATTGCCAGGAGGGTAATTATTGTCAAAAATGAAATTCCCGATACTGTAAAAGATATATTTTCCGTTGTAATTTTCAATGGTTTGTACTACATGGGGGTGGTGGCCGATAATGGCGTCAGCACCCGCATCTATGAGTAAGTGCGCTTGTTCGATCTGCTCGGATGTCGGCGTCGACCTTAGTTCTATACCCCAATGCAGGCAAACGATGACAAGATAAGCGGGATGAGTTTTCTTAAATGCCCGGATCTTGTCAGACAAAACGGCAACAGTTTCAGTACAGACCAGCGTATCCTGCCTGGCCAGAAGACAGGAGGCGAAAATGGCCAAGCGGACACCGTTTTTTTCTATGATGGCCGGTAAATAGCTTCCCGAAAGTTTGCCTTTAGTGCCTACGGATTTGATCCCGTGCGCATTTAGGTTGGCGACGGTTTGACGAATACCTTCCTCCCCATAGTCGGAACTATGGTTATTTGCGAGGGTCAGATGCGTGATACCGTTATCGCGGATGGTGGAAAGCCATTCAGGATTTCCCCGAAAAACGAATCGCTTATCGAGCGGCTTTAGGCCGGTGTCGGCCACAACACATTCTAAATTGGCGATGGAGAAATCGACAGTACTCAATAATGGCTTTATATTCGCGAAAGGGAATGCCGGGCCATACCTACTAATGGTGGATCTTGTTCCCCGGTCGAGCATTAGATCACCCGCAAATAGAATTTTCAGCGACCTACCCGTATTTGAGCATCTAATAAAAGGGAGTGTCAAACAGCATAAGCAGATGCATAATAACCGTACCGGTATGGTATTGCTATTCCTTCTGATATAAAAAATATTAAACCTGGTTTCGAAAGTATATTTTCTTTTAATATGCCCAAAAGAAAGATTTCACTTCAGGGGCGCCAGGGCTTGATATAATAGAATTTTCGTATCTTTTAACTTTAAACTTCAGCGGCCAATTTTCATGTTCCTTTCCACATCGCGCAACATGATCGATCGGATCTTTTTTTATCTTGCTCTTACCGGTATTATGACCGGTTTGACCCGGGCAAATGCGCAGGAAGCTCCACTTTTTGCGGCGATCAAAGCGAATGATCCGTCGGCCGTCCAAATGCTTCTCGACAAAGGGGCCGACCCAAATGCGGTCGATAAGGATGGAGATTACGTATTGATGCATGCCGCGCTGTATTCCTGCACCGGCTGTATGGTGGAGTTACTGGACAAGGGTGCAAAAGTAGATGCCAAAAATGCCGCCGGGGAAACTGCCCTAATCTGGGCCATTCACGATACAGGAATGATCCGGCTACTTTTAGATCGTGGCGCCGATGTCAATGTCCAGGCGGCTTCAGGCAATACCCCGCTGCTGATTGCCTGTATCGGCGGGAGGCAAGACGAAATAATCGACATTCTGCTACGGCATGGGGCCGATGTGCTTACAAAAAATAGGATGGGCGAGACGCCGCTGATGTACGCTGCTGCGTTTGGAGACACATCGACGATCCGTTTGCTTTTGAACAAAGGGGTAGATGTCAATACCATCAGCAAAACCGGAATGACGGCCCTCAGCTTTGCCATCAAGCACGAAAATGCACCGGCTGTTCTGAGTTTGCTGGAAAATGGGGCCAACGCCAATTTGCCCGATGCCACGGGTTCTATCCCCTTCTCTTATGCAGCCATCCTGGATCCTGTGATCGCCGTTGCGGTTTTGAATAAAACAACGGATGTCAATGCCATTGACGGCGACGGCAACAGCCTGCTGATGTGGGCTGTCTATAACGAACACGATAATCCGAACCTTATCCGGCTGCTGCTGAAGAGAGGCGCCCTGGTAAACAAAAAATCCAAAGATGGGTCTACTGCCTTATCCTGGGCTCTTAAAAAGGGGCACACTGAAACGGTGGAAATCCTAAAAAAAGCCGGCGCTAAATAAAATGCAAATGAAAACAACCCTGGCGGGAATCGTTTTAGTCATAAGCCTTGCGGCCTTTACAGCCTTTACCGCGTTAAAGGATAAAGAGAAAGAACCTTCGGGTATTACCCTGGCCATCAATAAAGGCATACCTCTGCTTCAAAGAAGCAGTCATGAATTCCTGGAAAATGCGGTGAGCTGTCATTCCTGCCATGGACAAGATCTGAGTGCTGTAGCTTTTACGATGGCCGAAAGAAAAGGGTTTGTCATTGACCAAAAAATCTTGCAGGAGGCAAAGGATTCTATTTACAACAACCTGAAAGCCGAAGGGGCCAAAGGATTTCTCGTGGAAAATGACGAATCCCGGCCACTCGAGATAAGGGCAGGATATGATCTTTGGGCATTTTCAGCCCTCGGATGCCAACCGGATAAATGGATTGAGTTGCTTGCCCTGGATATGCTGCACAGACAGCGCAATGATGGGTCCTGGGCAAGTCCCAGTGCAAGACCGCCGTTGGAATACTACTCTTTTAGTACCACGGCTCTTGCCGTAAAAGGAATACAAGTTTATGTTCCAGGTAACTACAAAGAACAACTGGAGAAAAAAGTGCAAAAAGCCCGCAATTGGCTGACCAACGCCATTCCGCTGGAGAACGAGGAAAAAGTATTTCAACTTCTCGGTCTCATATGGTCCAATGCGGATAAGGAGTTCATCGAAGGTCAGGCGGCTAAATTATTGCAGGAACAAAGGGAGGATGGCGGATGGGCGCAATTAAAAACATTGCCTACCGATGCCTATGCCACCGGGCAAGCGTTATACGCTTTAAACCAATCCGGGAAGTTGAAATCCGACGACCCGGCCTATCAGAAGGGAGTTTCCTTTTTGTTGAAGACGCAATTCGAAGATGGATCCTGGGAAGTGCAGAGCCGCTCCTTCCCTACGGTTCCCTACGTTTATAGCGGGTTCCCGCACGGCAAGAATCAATTCATTTCAGCCGCCGCAACGAACTGGGCGATCATGGCGTTGATTCTCGCCGCAAAAGGTCAGTATTGACATTCTTCGTTTTGTTGCTTATGGGAAGGGACAGACCGATGGAACGTAAACAGGGACCTGATCTGGCTGTCCACTTCGGAGAAGTCTCTTGCCGGCGTAACGGGACAAAATAATCCGTCGCTCTCCCAATTCTCCACGGAAAGACTGACCGCGGCGGCGTTAACCCAACCATTGGACTTCACCCGAGCCAGTTCCTCCGGCATACAGTCCTCGATAGCCAGGAGAAACAACACCTGGACGAACTCTTCAATCTTCAGGATGGAGACAGCATAGTCTTCGGCCAATTGTCCGGCGGTCTTGTTCTTTTGCAGACAGCGGACATAGAACTCCTTTATGAACGGCACCTTCAAGTAGTCGATAAATGCAAAGGAGAACGTTTTCCTCGACACCCTGGACCAATCGGAAAACAGTTTCCGTACCCGGTAGGCCATATTGCCGAAGGAGAAAATAATATCCTGTACCTTTTCAGTCTTTTCTTCATCGAGGTAGATGGAACTGAACATCTGTGGAGCGGCCATGGTCCACCCGACAAAAATGTCCCAGAGATAGCGCAGCGATTCTACCTGGGAATTTCCGAAATAAGGGTAGGCGGACTGGATCTCGGCAATGAGCCAATCATTTTGGAAAATGACAAAATGGTTATAGCCGTCCAATCTGGCCTTATTGATTTCTCCGGTGGATAAATACTGCGAGACCAGCTGCGTGATGATGGAGTTGGCATAGCCGATCAGATTCGAGCCCGGCGAATAAAACGGATCCGGGAACACTCCCGCCTCCCCTGTACAAGCCCACCGCCGCTCTGAAAACACCTGCCTGGATGAGTAGCTATAGTTTCGCAAACCAAGAAAATCCAGGACTTCATAGCCTTCTATCCTTGACGCCACAAAGGGATCCTGCCGCCTGATCCACTCCAGCGCCTTTGGAAGGGTATTGAACTCCGTGTAGTCGTGGAGGTTTTCGTCGACCACGATCCCGACGCTCGTATTGCCATTGATAAGCGGTATCAGCCAGATCCAATATCCGTTCCCCATCAAATGCGTCGTCGAATAATAGCGGATCTTGTGGGGGACCCGCTGATGCCATTCGATATTATCCTCAGGAACAAAGTCGCTCACATCCAACCGACCCTTGACGCGCCACCACGCCGAACTGCAGGCGCTTTTTACCTTTCGCCTGAGACCAAGCTTCTTTTGAAGGATCGACCGCCGGCCCGATGCGTCAACCACCCATTTACAAAAGACCGATTGGCGGCCTTCCCCACCTGCCGCATCGACGTATTGGACCTCGTGGTCGCCATCTCCCTCATTTAAAACGATATCCTCCACGGTAACATTATCCCGGATGACTACCCCATTGAGCCGGTCTAGCGCGCAAAGGTCGTTTTCCAGCTTCCCCCGGTCAAGCTGATATGAGTCTACGGACGCATACTCAGAAAGGCCAATTTCCGGGCAACGGGCGAAATCCCCGTGCTCCTGGATAAAAAAATAGCGCAACCCGCACTTGGTGTACTGCTCATTTTTAAAATAAGACTTGAGCTGAAGCGTCTCCCTGTAATAAAATCCGGCTATTTCAACCGTGGATTCACCTACCTTATGCGCTGCTTCCCTTACGGGGAACCGGCTTTTTTCGAGCACCAGGACGCGCGTGGCCGGCCGCTCCAATTTCAATTGCCTGGCAAGCGCCAGGCCCGCCAAACCGCCACCACAAATAACGACATCGAAATCGGTTGATTTCACAACTAATTATATTGGTATACTAAATATAACTAAGACCGGATTTCTTACCAATAAAAAAACCCCTCCTGCCAAAGAGGGGTCCACTTAAACTGCGGTCATTCGCCTATTTCCCGGAATTCGGGTAATTCACGCCGGGACCGAAGAAACATTCGTCCGACAAGATCTTTCCATTGCTGAACTCGAAATATTCCGTATTCCGGAACATCTTCCCGTCGTTGGTCCAGCCATTGTACGTCACAAATGCATCATCCCCATGGACCATTAGTTTTTTTATATCAAACCTTTTGGTGTTTTGGCAATTTGGCCAGCATTTCTCCTTGTAGTCCTTTAGCGGGATATGCGCATCGATCGGGCTGGAGAAGGTAAAACCTTCGGCAAGAATATCAGCCAGGGCATTCCAATCTTTTTTCTCATAAGCGCCGTAATATGCTTTTATCAGTTGTTCGCCTGATGGCGGGCCGGCCACCGGCGAGGGTCTATCCCGGTTAAATCCGCTTAGCACTACCAACCCGGCTCCTATCGCCAGAATGCTACCGAAGAGGAAAGTCTTTTTCATAATTGTATGTTTTGGTGTAACGGCCATAAGCCAAAGGATTAAATTAGAGCAATTGCCGACCCGACATCCCCTGTTTCAACGAATAGGCGCCTGCTGCGTACAGACGACGCGATGCGACCCACAATCGCCGCATTTACGCCGCAATTCGACACCGATCCCGATACAATAGTTTTAAAAAAACCTTATTTTGTTCCGGACGAACGCACCCTGCAAATTATCCTGCATGTGAAAAGGATATTCCTCCATATCGCCTTCTGGCTTGCCTACATGGCAGAAGACATCGCGCTGATATACCTGTGGGACAAAGGCCGTTTCGATGCGACCTATTCGACCGGTCATCAGCTGATGCTGGCCTTTTTTAACAGCCTGTCGTCCATGATCCCGAGGCTATTTTTCACCTATTTCCTTCTTTACTACATCCTCCCCGGGGTGCTCGGCAACCGGAAAAGGCGACCCGCATACGTTACGCTCCTTTTTATCGCCTGGGTAGCGAGTACGGCTGTCTATCGGGCGATCGGAGTGTACTTTCAAAACCCGGTCATCTACCATAATACGCTGAATTATGGACCCTACTTTAGCGGCGGTTGGTTCATACAGATGTCTATGGATATAGGTTTTGTAGCAGGAGTGGCCGTCATGATAAAGCAATTCCGGCTGCAGTTGGCGGACAAACAAATGCACAACGACCTGGTGAGGGACAAGCTGGAAACCGAGCTTAAATTCCTGCGGAATCAAACCAACCCTCATTTCCTGTTTAACACATTGAACAATATCTATGCCCTGGCAAGAAAGAAGTCCGATGAAACGGCCGACGTCGTCATGAAATTGTCAAAACTTCTTCGATTTATGCTGTATGAAACAAAAAAAGAGCAGATCAGGATAAGCGATGAGATCAAGATCCTGGACGACTACATCGAATTGGAGAAATTACGCTATAACGACCGCCTTACCGTTAGCTTTATCCGCGAGATCGACAACGAGCACGAGCAGATAGCACCCCTGCTGCTGATACCTTTCGTTGAGAATGCATTCAAGCACGGGGCAAGTGAAAGCCGGTTCGAATCGTTTGTAAATCTCGAAATGTCGCTGCAAAACGGCATCCTGGACTTTAGTATCGAGAATACCAAAGAACAAAACGGAAAAGGGCCCAATGATGAAAATATCGGCCTCACCAATGTTCGCAGACAACTGGAATTGCTATACCGCACGCATGAGGTTTCCATCCAATGCGAGGAATCCCTGTATAAGGTACATTTGATCATCAATCTTCGGGAATATGCAAATCTATAAGTGCATTATTGTGGAAGACGAGCCGTTGGCTGCAGAAGTGCTGCAGGATTATATCCGGCAGGTGCCCTTTTTAAAGCTGGCCTGCGTTTGCAGCGATGCATTTTACGCCATGGAGAGCCTGCAAAAATTCGAGATCGACCTCATGTTCCTCGATATTCACCTGCCAAAGATGAAAGGGCTCGATCTGATCAAAGTCCTCAGGAACCCCCCGAAGATCATCATTACGTCCGCTTACCAGGAATATGCGCTGCAGGGGTATGAATTCAACGTGATCGATTACCTGCTGAAGCCGATTGAATTCGGCCGTTTCCTGAAGGCGGTGAATAAAATAGAGCAAACCAAGGAAACGGTGCTTCCCGCCAGACCCGTCAGCCAACCGGCCGAACGAACATATTTGTTTTTTAATGTAGGAAAAAAGAAGGTAAAAGTATTCCTCGATGAGATCCTTTATATAGAAAGCATGAAGGAATATATCCGGGTCAATACCAAAAGTAAAAGCGTGCTCACGAAATACAAACTTAGCCAGCTCGACGAGCTGCTCAGTGAAAACAATTTTTTACGCATCCATCGCTCTTTTATCGTTGCAAAAGACAAGATCGAGGCATTCAGCGCGACCGAGGTGGAACTCGGCGGAAAACGGCTGCCGATCGGCAGAAGCTATAAAGAGCTCGTACTTAGCCTGCTGGAAGGCTGAATGGCGCCGGGTCGCTCCGGCCCGATATGAACTGTCGCTCCCGCTGTCCCAACTACAGCTACTGGCGTCCCAAATGCATATTTGCAAAGCAAGCCGCTTTCAGGCGTTTGCAGACTGCCGGCCATTGAATTGACAACTCCGGTGTCTGCAATTGCAATAGTTTGAGTAGTCTGATCGACAAAACGAGTCACAAACGAGTCACATTTATCAACCAAAACTTCTGTTATGAAACTTTTCAGAGCTTTCGCAGTCTTTGTCTGCGTACTCATTGGCGTTTCAGCAACCGGGCAAACCCGCCAGATACGCGGCAAGGTCGTTGATTCTTTACGCCAGCCCGTTCCCTTTGCTTCTGTCGTCATCAAGGGAGTACATGCCGGCGTGAGCGCCGACGCGGAGGGTAACTTCAACATCAAGGCAAACGAGGGCCAGACCCTGGTAATCAGCGGCACCGGGTTTGCAACAGTGGAAACGCGCATCGGTGCAGATAACTATTATACGATCCAGGTGTCGCGCAAAAGCGCGGCCTTGAGCGAAGTAGTTGTTACCACCGCACTGGGCATCAGAAGAAGCCGGAATACCCTCCCATACGCGGCGCAACAGATCACCGGTGATGACCTGACAAAAACCGTAACGACAAACGCGGTCGATAACCTGTCGGGAAAAGTGGCAGGCCTGGAGATCACTTCGAGTAATGCGATGGGCGGATCCACAAACGTCGTGCTGCGCGGATTTAAATCACTGACCCAAAGCAACCAGGCGCTTTTTATTGTCGACGGCGTCCCTTATGACAATAGCAGCTATACCGGTTACGGCTATGATTTCGGAAGCGCCGCATCCGATCTGAATCCCGACGATATCGCGTCCATGAGTGTTCTGAAAGGAGCGGCTGCTTCCGCCTTGTATGGGTCCAGGGGGTCAAACGGCGTGATCCTTGTGACGACGAAAAAGGGCTTGTCGCGAAAAGGATTGGGTGTCACCGCCAGCTTTGGCGTAAGTGCAGGCAGCCTGGACAGGAGCACGTTGCCGACTTATCAGACGCAAAATGGGGAAGGCTATGGCGCCGACGGGTATGGCATTCCGGGCAATCCCAACTACGGGTTCTATTATCAGTCGATACCGGGTGTGAACGGCGGTAACCCCGTATTGATCCCTGCCACCAACGACGATGCGGCTACCGGCCCGGCCTACGACAAAAACCTGATGGTTTATAACTGGGACGCCTTTTCACCAAGCGACCCCAATTTTCATAAGGCTACACCCTGGTTACCCGCGGCCCACCACAACCCCACCGATTATTACGTGACGCCGGCAACCACCACCGAAAATGTTACCGTACAGGGCGGCGGGAACTCCGGGACCTTCAAACTGGCTTATACGCGCGACGATCAGAAAGGCTTTATGCCGAATTCGAAGGTAAAAAAGGACCTGTTCGATTTTGGCGCCACGTTTAAAGCATCGGAAAAAGTAACGTTTGAGGGTGGTATGAATTACGTCAATGAATCAGCTATCAACCGATACCTGTTCCAATACACCGCCACGACCAATCCGATGACCGATTTCCGCCAGTGGTGGCCGACTAACGTGGATATTCAGTCGCAAAAATACGACTACTTCCACTCCGGCGGGACCAATGCTACCTGGAATTGGGTGCCTTCTGCCTACGCGACCAATGCGGCCGGAAATATCGGCCTCCCGTCCTACCACAATAACCTGTACTGGACGGCCTACCAGAACTATGAGTCGGATTCCAGACAGCGGTATACCGGGCATGCGAAAGTCAACATCGCGTTTACGGATTACCTGAGTTTGTCGGGCAGCGTTACCGATGACTACTATAGCCAGCTCATCGAAACGCGAATAAATACGGCCAGTGTGGAACCATCCTCTTATACCAGAGACAATATCTCCTTTAACGAGTCCAACTTCAACCTGCTGCTCAACTTCAGCAAAAATATCCTCAATAACGTCAAGCTGTCGGCCCTTGCAGGCGGCAATATCCAGAAAGACAACAACCCGTCTATCTCCGCCTCGACCAACGGAGGTCTTGTCCTGCCAGGCTTCTGGTCCCTCTCCAATTCAGCCAAGGCGCCGAACGCGCCGGTCGAGCACGACTTCCGAAAGGAGATCAACAGCGTTTTTGGCGGCGTGACGCTATCCTATAACGAGCTGATCACGCTGGACGCTACGATACGCCGGGATCAGTCGTCGACCTTGCCGGCCGCAAACAATACGTACTATTACCCGTCGGTTTCCGGCAACTTCGTTTTCTCCAAACTGCTGCCCCCGACTTTCGGTTGGCTGTCCTACGGTAAATTCTGGGCCAACTACGCACAGGTTGGCGGCGACGCGCCATACTACGATGTGTACAACACCTATACGATCAATACGCCGATAAACGGACAACCGGTAATGAACGGCTCTACACAGAATAATAACCAATTCCTTGTTCCGGAAAAGAATAAGACCTACGAAGTCGGTCTGGAAATGGAATTTCTCCAAAACCGGCTGGGCTTTACCGCAGACTACTATCATTCTATCCAGAGCAACCAGATCTTACCGATCAGCGTCTCAACCGCCACCGGTTTTGCAAATTTCAGTGTAAACGGCGGCTCGGTGCAAAACCAGGGTGTTGAGGCCACGCTGAGACTGACACCGGTTAAAACCAGGGATTTTACCTGGAACATGATCGTCAACTGGAGCAAGAACGTCAACAAAGTGTTGTCACTTTATGGCGGCCAGCCCTCCTTTGTGATCGGCGCCTACCAGAATTCGATCCAGATCGTCGCGGAGGTCGGAAAATCCTATGGTATCATCAGGGGTACCGACTATCAATATCTAAATGGTAAAAAGGAAGTGGACAGCACCGGACACTATCTCATCAACCCCAACCCGCGTTCGGATATCGGGAGCATCGCACCCGACTGGATTGGCGGCATCAATAACAGCTTTACCTACAAGAACCTCACGGTTAGTTTCCTGATCGATATCCATCAGGGCGGAGACGTCTACTCCCTCGACATGGACTATGGTTCTTTTTCAGGCCTGTACCCGCGGACAGCCGGATTTAACGACCTGCACAACCCGGTAAGGGCGACCCTGGCAAACGGCGGCGGAATTATTTTGCCGGCGGTCACTTCCGACGGGAAACCCAACACAAAACGCATCGACGAATCGAACCTGGATTTTGGCGCCTGGTCTTTCGGCTCGATCGGAAACGGCGAATCCAACAGGGAGTTTGTATATAGCGCCAGCTACGTCAAATTGAGGGAAGCCTCCATCACCTGGTCGGTGCCGAAGCATACGATGCAAAAACTGGGCGCTTTGCAGGGAATCGATCTTTCCCTTTCCGGACGAAACCTGCTTATCCTTCATAAGAGCTTGCCGTATGCCGACCCCGAGCAAGGCCAGGCGGCGGGCAACGGATCGATCGGTTTCCAGAACGGCGCTTATCCCACCGTCAGAACCGTGAGCTTCATCCTGAAAGTTAAATTCTAAAAACACTGAGAAAATGAAAAATTATTCCATCATCATAGGATCGCTTGCGCTGTTAGCCATCGGCTGCACGAAGCCCTTGAGTTCATTGAATGTCGATCCAAAAAGCTCGACGTCTGCCATTGCCGCCGCTTTATTTACGCAGGCGCAAAAGAAATTTGCCGATGTAAATACCACCACCGCTATTTCCGTTTCTCCCTTCCGGATCATTTCCCAGGAGTGGACGGAGAACTCTTATACCTATGAGTCGGTATACGATTTTGCCGTATATGATTGTCCCGATGGTTTTTGGAACAGTATGTATATAAACCTGATCCAGAACGCCGACCTGGCAAAACAAGCCTTTCCGGTCAACTTCCAGGGTACACCCGGCGCCCTGAGGAATGACCTGGCGATTACCGATCTGCTGGAAATCTATGCCTATGGCGAGCTTGTAGCCACGTATGGCGACATTCCCTATTCGGAGGCGGAAAACAAGGCCATCCCCTTTCCGAAATACGACGACGCCAAAACGATCTATACCGACCTGCTGATGCGGTTGGATACCTGCATTGCGGCGTTGAATGTTGGTGAAAGCGCAATGGGCAGCGCGGATCTCATCTATAGCGGAAGTGTCGCTCAATGGATCAAGTTTGCAGCCAGCCTCAAATTAAGAATGGCCATGCTGCTTGCCGACACCGACCCCACGACCGCGGCATCAAAAGTCAATGAAGCGCTGACAACCGGCGTTTTTCAGTCCAATACCGACAATGCATTGTTTGCGTATGACCCGGCCTCGCCCGGAAACTCCAACCCCATCTGGGCGGCGATATCCTACAGCGGCAGGCATGACTTCGTGCCGGCCAACCTGCTCGTGAGTACGATGGTAGGTTGGAACGATCCCCGGCTTCCTTACTATTTCACCCAATATAACGGAAGCTATTCCGGCGGGAATCCCGGCCAGGGCAACGGGTACGGACTTTTTTCGGATTTTGGCGCGGCCTTGTACTCGGCGTCGCTGCCCGGCGACCTGCTGGATTACGCGGAGGTTGAGTTTTACCTCGCCGAAGCGGTCGAGCGGGGCTTTATCCCAGGCTCGGCGGGTGCCTATTACAACAACGCCATAACGGCCTCCATCCAGTTCTGGGGCGACAATAATCCGGCGGACGCGTCAGCCTACCTTGCCCAGCCTTCCGTCAACTACGCCACCGCTGCAGGTACCTGGAAGCAAAAGATAGGCTACCAGGAGTGGATTGCCAGTTACAACCGGAACTGGGAATCGTGGACACTGATCAGGAGACTGGGTTATCCCGATATCGACGTGGTCAGTCCACCGATAGGGGAAGTTTCGACCTTCCCATTGCGTCTTTACTATCCCATCAATGAAGTGAGTTCGAATCCGATCAACTGGGCCGCCGCGGCCAAAAAACTCCCGGGAGGAGAAGACGTAGTTACCGCAAAACCATTCTGGATGCCATAACGACGGCCTGATCCTATTTATACTCCCGGTATGCCCCAACGTTCGCCAGCCGGTCTTCTCCCAACGAGGAGGGGACCGGCAGGAAGGGGGTTTGAAGCGCAAGAAGACCGTTCGCCCTCCCGGACGACGCAGCGCCATCTCAATAAATTCTACCTGTTAACTATGAATTTCGATCCTTAACCGACGGTCGCCGGCTGCTCAATGCGACGACTGCAGGTATGCTAAAATCCAAATAACCACAACCAACGCGAACGCTTGGTAGTAGGCCCAAAAACTGCTCATTCCATTTTCCCGTTCATAGTGCATCAGGCTAACAACCACACCAACAATGGGGATCCAGTATATCAGTTTACTATGCATAAACCAATCTTCTCCTTAGCCCAAAGGTACATGAATTGACCGAGTTGCTAGCGCGAACTGGTAAGCTCCGTCTGGCTTCGTAGTACCGCATCGTTGTTCAGCCGGTCTTGCAGGATATTTACATAATTGAGCGCCCATGGCGTCCGGTATACTTCATATGCCTTTTTCGCCCATTGGATCGCCCCGGGCAGATCTCCATTTATCTCACTGATTATAGCCATGTTGTAGCAACCCCTACCCGCCACTTTTCGGGAAGGGCTGGCAGTCGCCTGGTTCCAGAGCCTGGCAGCTTCGTCCCAGTCGCCGGCCTGCGCCATGCGTTTGGCGACAATAAAACTGCCGTTACCGCGAACATAGTAGTACCGGGACACCCGGAGCGAATACGGAATGATGCGGGAGGCATAATCCTCGCCCGCCCGGTTCCCCGCCTTGATCACGGCTTCTTTCCGGCCAAGCATTGCCGAACCGGTGCCAATAATCGTATTGCCCTGGAAGTTCAGATCGCGGTATACGACAAACTGATCGAGAACATTTCGCGTGGCGGGGTCATAGATCCGCCACCCGGTCCTGACCCGGGTGTTTACACTGGTCTGCGTGGCAAGCGCCTCCAGGTTAAATCCGCCGATGCCGACCTTCGAATCGGCGTCGAAAAGCTCCAGTGAGAACAAGACGTCCGTATGGTTCTCCCGGCAAATCTTTTCGACCGTATCCCAGGACAGGTATACCGGAAACACACCCGCGCCATATGACCGCAGATCGAGATTACGCAGAGCTTTTACCGTGTCAAAGCGGTTGCTGCGGATCAGGGCGTCCGTCAGGCCGGTCAGGCTGGCTCCGGCACCTTCCGCCTGCAACTCCCTGGTTTCAAGCGCAAGTGTCCGGTGGATGGCGTCGATCGTCTTGTTCTCATCGGCGGCACGGCTTCGGTCCACGACCGCAGCCGACTTTGCCGCGGGCGGCAGGCTTACCGGCGCCGGTTCATTCACACTTAACGACATCAGATTGGTTGAACTACAGGAATAAAAGACGATGACTATTCCGAAGAAAGTAGCTGGTAATTTCATAAGCTGGCCTTTAAAAGGGTATTGGGTTCCTGTTAATAACGGTCCGGGCCGCCTTTTAGTGCGCGCCGGCCCCGGACTAAAACACAGAGAAAAATCCCCAAAACCGGTCCCGCGATATAACTTTTGTTCTATTGACGCTGCACTCGAATCCGTCTATGTTTGTCGAAACGCTAAATCATGAAGGCACCCCTGGCAGCACTCCTGTTGCTGCACATCTGTGCGGTTGCTTTTTGCCAGACGACGGACGTACAGGCTATCTTTAAGGAAGTCCATCGGCGGGAGGACTCTGTCCTGAACTCGCAGCATTTCAAGGATCTCATGAAGCAGGGCCGGGCTGTCAATACCGACTCCATCATCCGCGCAGCCATGAACCGCACCGGCGGCGCACCGGGAAGCCTGGCGTACGGCGGCGCCCATATCAGACCCGACACAAACGTCGCCAGGATACCGCCAAAAAATACCCGTACGCTCGGTGCACTTCCCGCCAAACCGCCGTCAGCGGCGGCATTGAGGCAATACGCGGAAGCACTGGATAAAAAGTTGACACCCGCATTCCGGCAGGCCTTTGGCACCACGCTGGGGAATACCGACAACTATAGTCCCACCACGCTTAGCAACGCTTCGGCCATTGCGACCGAAATGGGCATGCTCGACCAGGCGATACTTTTGGCGTTAAAAGCGATGGAAAAAGCGCCCGACAACCCGGCCGTTTTGAACAACGCCGGCGCCGTCCTCCATAAGGGTGGGCTGGAGATTGCGGCCATTCCGATCCTTGAAGCTGCGGAACAAAGCGATCCGGGCAACAGCACCGTGGAAAATAACCTTGGCCAGTCCTACCTTACGCTGGGTGACCGCGACAAGGCAAGCCAACATTTTCAGACCTGCATCGCCGCCGCGCCCTATCATCCGCTGGCTAACAGCTCTCTTGCGCTGATCGAGACGGAAAAGGGCAACCGGCAGGCTGCGTTGAACCATGTCGAAAATTCGTTGAGGGGCGCCTTTACCGATAAGGCGTGGCACTTACTCTATAAGCTAAAACAGGATCCCGTTCTAATGGATTATTTCAAGGATCGGTACAAGGAACCGGAATATTTCAATGAGAACAAATACCATCTTCCGCTGCAATGCGAAAAGGTGGCGGACATTCCTGCATTCCGGGCCGAATACGAGGCCTACCACAAGATGCTGGACAAAGTGAAGCGGCAGTTCGACGACGAGGCAAGGCAAGAAGGCGAGTTGGGTAAACAGGAGTTGCTGCAAAAGACAAAGAATTTTCGGCCGGGCGACCCGATCTCCCGCTATCAAGCCCCATTCATGGAGCTGGCAAACGCCATGCTTCTCGACCTCGACCGGCAGATGACAAAGGACGACGCGGACAAAATAGCCAGGGCTCAACAGGCGTACAAAAAGCGAATCGCGGACTTCCAGCAGGAATACAAAACAAAACAATCCGATGTACACGATTGCGGCGCCTCTATCGGCCTGGCAAACGATTACATGGAAAAAATGGCGATCGAGACCCGGACCTATCAGCATGTATACCTCCATATCTGGAAGGACTATTATCATGATAACGCCTATTGGACCTTTTTCGACAACAATAACAAACATCTGCGGAGATCCGCATTCTGCCGGCTGACCAGCGGCCTGCTTTCCGTGCTGCAGCAACTGGGAGAAACCCATTTCCTCGACGTGACCCAGGACTGCTCTTCCAATGAAAAGGAGGAAAAAGATGCCGACGAAGTAAAGATCGAAGGGGAGTGTCCGCTTGGCAAAGACGGCGTGGAGATACCCTTTGGCATCGGGAAATATAACCTTAGCTGCGAAGAATCCGAGTTTCAGATCGGCGAACTGATCGTGCTCAACGTCAAGCGGAAATTCGCTACCGGGGAAACTACCTGGTTCCTCGGGCCGGGCTACAGCTATTCGATTATGGGTCACAGCCATGAGTCACTGGTAAAGGTCCCTTCCATGGGATACATCAAACCAGGCCTGGAAGCCGGTATCAAAGGTCAGGTATTCCTCACGTTCAGGGACGGGGCGCTGCAGGACTGGGGAGGCAGGTTTATTGAAGAGCTGGATGTTCTTGGATGGGGCAGGGAACTGAGTGCAGGGTATACCATAGGCGCAAACAGCGGGTTGAACCTGGATCCCGGGATCTTGAAAGACTTTATCGACGACCAATTCGGCCCGCCAAAGGAAGTGCAGGTCAACAAGAACGTGCCGATCTACAACCCAAAATAACCCATGCGCAAGCTGTTTCTATTCCTTTTATCGTTAGCGATACCCGCCACCCTCCTGGCGCAGGACGACTGTTCCGATGCAGCCATCCTAGACAAGAAAGGCACCTGGGAAAAACGCCCGGATGCTAATTTGCGGGCCGACAAAAACCAGGCTCAAATCCTGCGGTTTCTCGACAGCGTCAGCAAGTTGTTCCTTTCTACCGTTCCGCAGCCAAAAGGAATCAAAGCGGCGTGGTACCGGACGATGGATGACCCCCTCCTTCCCGGATGGCCGGTTGGGTATAATTTCAATTCGCTCTATTTCTGCTGGTTTTGCAGCAAAGAAGCGCATAAGCTGTTGCTCAGTGATGAGACGGGGACCTGGGTCTGGGTGCATGTGAACAACTGGGGTTGGTTCTTTGGTGACCGGCCCAAAGAGACTGACCTCAAGGTCGATGGCGCCTTCATCTACAATATGCCCGCCAAGGCAGGCACATGGAAAGGATATGACCTGTATCAGTCTGCGATAGATCCTTCGAACCGATGCGTTGTGCTTGGCCGGCACGGGGCCCTGCCGTTCAGACCGGTCACACAGGAAGAATACCTGAACAGCGTTCGTGCTTTTTTGCAGGAGGCGAAAAAACCAAAGGGACCGTCGCCCGAACAGCAGGCGGCGGATGATGAAAAGGAAATCGACAGGATTCAGAACAGCACCGATATCAAGCCGGAATTGAAACAGGCCATGCTGAAGGGTATTCGGGAAAGACAGCAGATGCAGGCAAGGTCGAACAGCGCTGCGATAATCAGCAGGGCTTTCGATGATCAGATAAAGGTCGTTGACAACTATCTCAGGAACACGCCGGCAAGCCAGCTTCAACAACCCGCCATCCTGCCGCGCCAGGGAAGAAGTATGTTTGACGGCAGCTTCACCACCGTGCAAAATGGCGGGCAAATGAAGGTCACCGTCAATCGTGACTATCCGGATCGGCATCTGCCCGGCTACCGGCCGCAATTCATGGTGTTGTATTGGTCCTGGGAGAAAAAGAATGCCGCATCCATGAACTTCAAACAAGAGTTCGAATCCAATTTCCCGATCGAAAGACTTCAGTCCATCCTCGATCAATAAATCGCTTCTTTATGAAACCAGCCATCCTTTCGCTGCTCTTTTTCTTTCCCTTCGCTAACGGGAGTTCACAATCCGCACCGGCCGCAAGCCTGGGCGACTATATCTACACCATTCCGCCCGGCTGGGCCCCAACCACCTACCCGGACGGTATCGTTATCAACTCACCGGTTTCCAATACAGGAGAGCGATGCCTGCTGCAGATCTGGCCGATGCGGGCTTCATCCGGCAACCTGGCCCAGGATGCGGTGCAAGCCTACAGGCAGGTCTTCAACGCCTACCGGACAACCGAAAGTCAGTATGCCACCCGAAATTCGATTGTTCGGGGCACTTCAGCACAGGGATGGAATTACTTTATTATCAAAAACGCGATCCGGCTCGCCCAGGGTAACTATGCGGTTCTTTACGGGTTCGTTTTTGTCGCCGACCTTGGGAGCAGGGTGGCGGTGATTTCCGGCCTTTCCCAGGACCCGCTTGTGAGTGGCTGCTTTGGCCTGAACCTGACCGATGTCTGGCCAAAATTCTTTTATAGCCTTCACTTTAAGGGATGGAGTTCCACGCTCCCGCAGCAAGATATGATAAAGCGAATTGCCGGGCCCTGGATAGCGGTGACCGCCACGGCCGGAGACAAATGGGTGTTTGCCGGAAATGGTCGTTTTGCCAGTGCTTCGGCGGCCCAGCACTATTATTCCGTCTCTTCGAACGAGGCAATCCGTGTGACAGACGCTTATTTTGGCGATGGCGCCTGGTCTCTCGACGGAAACGCCATCGTCCTCACGAAAGACAACGATAAAGCCAATCCCAGAAAGGGGTGGATCCGGGTGGAGCAGGAGAGTTATGACAACGGCAATACCTGGAATGAAAAGCTGTATTTACTCCGGACCAGTACGGTCGACGGCAAGGAGTATGAGGTGGCTTATCATAGGGATAATCTGTGAATTTTTTATCGCTGCAGGCAACAAATAAAAAGATAGTACCTTTCCGGGCAAGATACTATCGCCATTGGGATCAGACAACACATTCGACGCCATCGTGATCGGCTCCGGCATCAGCGGTGGTTGGGCCGCCAAGGAACTGTGTGAAAAAGGGCTGAAGACCCTGGTCCTCGAACGCGGCAGAGATGTCGTCCATATAAAAGACTATCCGACCGCCAACCTCGCGCCGTGGGAATTCAGGCACCGTCTCCGGATGACAACGGAATTCCTGAAAGAAAATCCGCTGATCAGCAAAGCCGCCGGATTTGGCGAAGACAACGCGCATTTTTTCATAAAAGACAAGGACCATCCGTATATCCAGGAGAAACCCTTTGACTGGATACGGGGTTACCAGGTAGGCGGGAAGTCGCTGACCTGGGGACGCGCGTGCCAGCGGTGGAGTAACTATGAATTCATCAACCCCGCGCGCTTCGGGTATGGAACTGCGTGGCCTATCGGTTATGATGACGTGGCGCCCTGGTACTCGCACGTAGAGCAATTCATCGGCGTGTGCGGGAATAAAGACGGGATCGAGGCGATGCCGGACGGGGAATTCCTGCCGCCATTCGAGATGAATTGCGTACAGGAGGTGATCAGCAAAAAGATCCACGCCGCCTGGCCCGACCGGCATCTTGTCCATGCGCGATGGGCCCATTTGACGGAGCCCGGAAAGATCCACTACGACCAGGGCCGCGTGAAATGCCAGGCCCGCAACCTGTGCATGCGCGGCTGTCCCTTTGGCGGCTACTTCAGCTCAAACAGCTCGACCTTACCATGGGCTGAAAAGACAGGTAACCTGACCGTTCGTCCTTTCTCGGTGGTACACTCCGTCATTTACGACGAGCACCAGAACCGGGCGTCCGGTGTGCGCGTGATCGATACCAATACAAAGCAGACCATCGATTATAAGGCCCGCGTCATTTTCGTGAATGCTTCCGCCCTCAACAGCAACCTGATCCTGCTGAACTCCAAATCCCGACGGTTCCCCAACGGTCTCGGTAACGACAGCGGCCTGCTGGGCAGATATGTGGCGTTCCAGAACTACCGGGCATCCGTAACCGCTGAAATGGATGGCTTTCTGGATCACTACTATTTTGGCCGCAACCCCACGGAGCTGATCCTGGCGAACTATAAAAACCTGCACCGGCAGGAAACGGACTATTTCGGCGGCTATACCACTTTTATGGGCGCCTATCGCGGACGCGGCGGCGATCCCGACGAGGGCATCGGAGCCGGCTTCAAGGAATCCATGACCGAGCCCGGCGGCTGGAAGGTTTATATGTATATGCAGGGCGAGACCGTACCCAAACTGGCCAACCACGTGCGCCTGAGCCCGGACTCGACCGATCAATGGGGCATCCCTTTGCTGATCACTTCCGTGGAGTACGACGACAATGATCAACGGATGATCGACGATTTTCTAAAGGAAACGGCGGAAATGCTACAAGTCGCGGGGTGCACCCGAATTGAGACCTTCCAGAACAAACAGGCTCCCGGTTTGGATATCCACGAAATGGGCGGATGTCGCATGGGCAAAGACCCCCGAACGTCCCTCCTGAACGAATGGAATCAGCTTCACGGCTGTCAGAATGTCTTCGTAACCGATGGCGCCTGTATGACAAGCACCGGCAATCAGAGTCCATCCATCCTCTACATGGCATTGACGGCCCGGGCCGCCAACTTTGCGGCCGGGCAAATAAAAAAGGGCGCGCTTTAGCCAGATTGGCGCCGATTCCTCCGAATCCCCCGCTTCTCTCCCCGTTCAAGACAGTCTTTCCAATATTTGGAAAATTCTGTCCTATTGCCGGAATGCATCATATTGATTATCATCTATTTAAAAAATAGGTACAATATTAGCCTTAGAGGGGCATAAGCCTTATCGGAGTATTCTGATAAGGTTTTCCTATTAATAGATCGCGGGTTTAATTCATCCGTGCATCGCGTGTCCGTACCCTGTATTTCAAACGCTAAAATCCAATATCTATGGCACGCGCACAACGAGCTCTGCTCTTTGCTACCCTTTTTGTTTTGTCCTACCCGGTCCATGCGGCAAACCGCTTCTGGATCTCCGCCACCGCTTCCAACTGGAATAACCCCGCCAACTGGTCTGCCACCTCCGGAGGCGCCGGAGGCGCCAGCGTCCCGGGCATCAACGACGCGGTCACCTTCAATTTCAATGGCCGCGGCAATTGCACCGTCGACGCGACGGTCAGCGTTCGGACGATCACTGTGTCTTTCAGCTATACGGGAACGATCACCCAGGGCGCCCACACGATTTCCACCTCGGGAACCGCATCTTTTGCCGGCGGGACCTTCGCCGGCGGATCGGGCGATATCACCTTCGGCGGCAATTTCACCCTTAGCGGCGCGACCTTTACCTCAACCACGGGAACCCTGGAATTCGACGGCAATACCGCTTTCACCCTGGGAACCTTTAATCACAACAATGGCAGCGTGCAATATGTGGCATCGGGCAACACCACGATCTCCGGTGTCAGCCCCACATTCTACAACCTCGAGTTCGTCGGCGAAGGATTTACCTATACCGTTAGCTCCGCTGGAAACGTCTCCGTGGTCAATTCATTAAACTTCTCCGGAACGCTGGGATATACGTTAAATACGGGCACCTTCGACGTGAGCGGAAATATCAACGTCACGAATATAGCCGCCGGCTGCAAAGGTTCCGCAATGGTCAATATCAACGGCACCGGCGCCCAGCTGTTCAGCGGCAGTACCGTGGCCGGCGCCGGCGCGCTGCCGCAGGTCACCATCAATAAAACATCCGGTACGCTTTCTCTCGCCAACTACCCCGCCTCTTCCAACAATTTCACCTACACCGCGGGAACCATCAATGCCGGCACGTCAACCTGGGTGTATACCGACGGGAGCAGCAACCCCTACACGATCAAAGGCAGCGTGACGCTAAACAATATCACCTTCCTCGCAATCGCCAATGCGACATTCACGATCCCGGCGACTACCACGCTCACCACGAACGGCGATCTTACCATCGCCGGAACGAACGCGATCACGATGAATACCGGGAATATCAACGTACTGGGGAACCTGTACCTGACCAATGCGGCAACCGGCGGCGGCGGATCGGCGCTCATTACCATCCAGGGCTCGGGCACGCAGGCCATTGACGGCACCGCGGTCTCGATCGGGCAGGACCTGCTGCCGTTGATCACCATCAATAAATCCGGCGGCACCCTTACGTTAAAGGGAAATATCTCGGAAAGCCAAAATTGGAAATATACGGCGGGAACGGTCGATGCGTCTAGTTTTTCATCGACAGTCGCCTTTGGCGGCCACAACCTCAGCGTCACCAGCGCAGGCATGAGCTTTTATAATGTTTCGGTCACCGGAAATACCATTACGCTGGCCAACAGCATGACCGCAAAAGGCAACCTGACCATCACCGCCGGAGCGCTGGCGCCCGGGGCCAATACGATCCATCTTTCCGGTAGCTGGAGCGACTATGGCACCGCCGGATTCACCGAAAGTACGAGCACGGTGAATCTCAATGGTTCGACATTGCAGTCGATAACAACACCCGGCGGAGAGACCTTTGCGAACCTGGTGGTGAATAACACGGGATCGGGTATCAAGCTGTTCACCAATACGACCATCGGTACTTCGCTGAACATGACATCCGGCAATATCGATCTGAATGGCCATACCCTGACTACCGGTTTGTCGGTTGCCAACAATGGCACACTCACCCGCACCGCAGGCACCATCATTAACACCGGATCCGTAATCCGCTGGTTCAAAGCCGCAGCCATCGCGGGTACTACAGGCCTCTTTCCGGTAGGCACCGTGACGGACTATCGGCCCCTGATCGTGTCGACATCGACAGCCCCGACTGCCGGTGGCACTATATCTGTATTTTATACGGATGCTTCGACAAATTCGGCGGTCACCATCCCGGACGGCGCTTCGATCATACAAATCCGTAAGGATCTCAACTGGACGGTTTCAGAAGCGAATGGTCTGACCAATGGCACCTATAACGTGCAGGTGCAGGGCACCGGGTTTGGGGAGATCGGAGCGGTTTCGGATTTGCGGATATCGCTCGCAAACAGCGTCGTCGGAACAGCCGGCGCCAACGGGGGGACGACTTCAAACCCGCAGGTGAACCGAACCGGCCTCACCCGTGCCAATCTCAACAACACATTTTATGTCGGCTCGGTGAATCCGGTATTCACCAGCTTGCCGCTAAACCTGCTTTACTTCAACGGTTTCTTCGACAACGGCCAGGTGACCCTCAACTGGGCCACACCATCGGACAATGATGCGGTATTTTTTGTCATCGAGCGTTCCCGTGACGGAGCCGGGTGGGAAGATTGGCAGCGGCAGGACGCCAACAGTTCCGGCGCCACCATTCATTATTACAGTATAGTGGATGTGACGCCTTATCCGGGCAGCTCTTTCTACCGGTTGAGACAGGAGGACGCGAGCGGTAATGTACTATATTCACCTGTGGTTGTCATCTCACAAAACAGGACTTCCGGCGGCGTCATCGTCTTTCCGGTCCCGGCTACCGATCACTTCACCGTCGGCTTTCCGCATCCGGGAATTTATGTGGTAGAATTGTTGAATGGCATCGGCCAACGCGTTCGTTCGTCCCTTTCATCAACGGGTTCGAGCCTCACCGTACCAATATCGGGTCTGCCGGCCGGCGCCTATTTTGTCCGGATTTTACACGATGGGACGATGGAGACCAGGACAATACTGATCAAATAGCGTACAACCCGTCCGACCCAGGCGAGCGGCGTCTTCGGACGCCGCTCAACCTTTCACTTCTACAAATGTAAATACTAGTGTTGAAGATTCTTTCTGAACTCCCTCGGCCTCACCCCTTTCTTCCTCAGAAACACCCGGTTGAAATAGGTCAGGCTATCGAACCCCGACCGGTAGGCGATCTCGGAGATGGTGTCGTCTGACTCGCTCAGCAAGTGGCAAGCGTTGCCGATCCGAATGTCCGCCAGATGATCTGAAAACGTTTTTCCGGTTGTCCGCCTGAAGAACTTGCAAAAGGCGCTCCCGGACAGATTGATCAGCCCGGCAACGTCTTTCAATTTGATTTTGTCGGCCGAGTGTCTATGGACGTATTGAAAGACCTTTGCGATCCGGCCCTCGGTCTTTTTTCCGGCAGCCGGCTGAAAATAGGGTGAAGCAAGCGACCGCGCGGCGATCCTTGAACCTGCCAAAATTTGAAGCACGTCGAGCAGCCCGGTTATCCGGCTAACACCTTTCGCCGTGGTGAGCCGCATGATCGAAGCCATCAAATCCCCTTTTCCCAAACCCGTCACCGGGAAAGACAACCCTTGCGACGACCGTCCCAACAACAGCCGCACCCGATCACACTCCGGGTATTGCACGAGCGGGGCGATAAAACGTTCCGAAAACTGCACAACCACCGCCGCAGACGGCGCCTTGCTCACCCAGGTATGCGGTAAGCCGGGCCCGAGCAGCACCAGGTCGCCCGGCAAAAAATACTCATGATTATCCCCCACCATCCGCTCACCCGAACCTTCCAGGATCAACGTGAGTTCATACTCTGGATGATAATGCCAAAGGAACGGGAAACGCCCCGTAGCATACCGGTAGGCGACATACGAATTGGTTCCCCGCTTACTGTCGATGTCCTCAAATCGCGGTTTCATTGCACAAAATTTGTGGCGTTTAGGGGAAATATACCAAAATTATGTCAATATAGTGCTGGTTTATGGTCGATAAGTGGGGAAATTTTCCCATGAGCTTTGCTACGTTTGGGGCGTGATCAAACGTTTTATCCTGCATTTGCTGACCATGCTCCTGCCGGTCGCCTGCTTGCCGCAGGAGGTTGTCTACCACGTTTTTCAACGCAGTTTCTACGACGCAAACGGCGATCGTCAGGGCGACCTGCAAGGTCTCCGGCAGCGAATCGACTACCTGCAACAACTGGGGGTCACGTCTGTCCTGCTTACGCCATTGTATGAATCGGTGTTCTATCACAACTATTTTGCCGATGACTGGTGGAAAATAGACACTGCCTATGGCACGATGCGCGACTTTACCGACCTCGCCCGAAGCCTCCATAAGCGGGGAATGAAATTGTACGTTGACATGGAGACCCAATACGTAACGGACCGGCACGCCTGGTGGCAATCGGCCGTCGGCAACCTGCAATCGCCATACCGGAACTATCTTTTATTCGATGATTCATTACATGAGAAACCATCCCCAATCATCTGGGGCATCACCGACTTAAAGGGGTACAATGGGCGGTCCCGAAGGGTCACGACCGTCAACCTGCGCGATACCGGGGTGTTAGCCGCCAACAGACGCTTGTTTGCATTTTTTGCCGACCCGAACGGAGACGGTAAGTTCGATGACGGCGTCGACGGGTTCCGGCTCGATCATGCGATGGATGACCTGGACGCGAATCCAAGGCTAACGGAATTGTTTACCCGCTTCTGGGCGCCCCTGATCGCAACCTTGAAGAGTCTAAATCCGCGCCTGACCTTTGTCGCGGAACAGGCAGACTGGGGCTCTTTTGGTTTCGACTATTTCAACCGGGCTACCATCGACCGGGTTTTTGCCTTTCGCCTGGCCTTTGCTATTGCATCGTTCGATAAGATACAGCTGCAAAAGGCTGCGGATTCCACCTTGCGCCTTCTTCCCAATGGAAAGGAGCAGGTAGTCTTTATAGAGAACCACGATATGGATCGCTTCGCAAGCCGCGTTGACAAAGACCCGGGCAAAGAAAGGGTGGCCGCTGTGCTCAACCTGCTGCTGGGCGGCATACCTTCGATCTACTACGGCCAGGAGCTGGGTATGTTCGGTTCCGGCGGATTCAATAAATTCGGTAACACCGACGCCAATGATATTCCCCGCCGGGAGGCCTTTGAATGGTACGCTTCCGATACGGGAAAAGGGATGGCCTTGTGGTATAAGGACACCGGCCCCTGGTGGGACAGCACGAATTGTAAGTCATACGACGGCATCTCGCTCGAGGAAGAGCAACGTGACCCGAAATCCCTCTGGAACTGGTACCGCCAGTTGCTGACCTTGCGTAACAAAAAACCGGTACTCCAAACCGGCAGTTATGTTCCCCGTGACAACAGCAACCCGAAGGTCTTTTCCTGGGGTCGATCGGGTAGTGGTTATGACGCCTGGCTTGTCGTAAATCTTTCCGCCCAAACCCAGCAGACAACGATCGACGGCGTCCATGTAGAACCGGGCCGAGAGATTTCCGGCAACGCCAAGGGTGTCAGGCGAAACGGAAATTTCGTGATCAGCATTCCTCCCTATGGAATGGGCATCTGGCTTTCCGAACATTTATCAAGATAACAGATATGACAACGGACATCAAAAAAGAACTGGCTCAACCTTACCCGATTACCGAGGCGCAGATCGCCTTCTTTCGGAAGAACGGGTTTATCAAATTGCGGGACGTGTTGTCCCCCGACAGTATCCGGTACATGGATGAGACGATCACCCGCGAAGTCCACCGGCTTAATACCCAACACCTGCCGATGGATCAGCGCGACACATACGGTAAAGCTTTCCTCCAGATCATGAATATTTGGATCCAATCCGGCCCTGTCCGCGAGATCGTTTTCAGCGAAAGACTGGCAAAGATCGCCGCCGACCTCCTCGAAGTCGATGGAGTACGCCTCTACCACGACCAGGCTCTCTACAAGGAACCGGGCGGCGGCCAGACGCCCTGGCACGCAGATCAATATTACTGGCCGCTGGCAAGCGACCGCTCCGTAACAGTATGGATGCCTTTGCAGGAAACTCCCTTGCCGATGGGGCCGCTGGAATTCAGCGCCGGCAGTAACCGTCTTTCGACCGGGAGGGACCTGAAGATCGGCGACGAAAGTCAGCAAGTACTGGAAACGGCGCTTCGGGAACAGGGGTATGCGCATGTCATCGAGCCGTTTAGCCTGGGAGAGGTAAGCTATCATATCGGCTGGCTCTATCACCGGGCCGGCGCCAACCGGACGGATCGCATGCGAAAGGTCATGACCATGATCTATATGGACAAGAATATGGTGCTGAAGAATCCGGAAAACCCCAACCAAGTCAACGACTGGAATACCTGGTGCCCGGGGGCGAAAGTCGGCGAAGTCATCCAAACGGCGAGAAACCCGATCTTGTTCCAGAATTGATCTGCTCAACGTCATAAGAAATTCCTTTGGGTCACATGAAATGGCTATTATTTTTGACGCTTCTTGCCGCTATCCCCTGTCCACGGGTCGCACATTCCGCGAGACGTTCCGACATCGGGGCCGTCTTCACTGCCGACCAGTCCCCGTTCACCCTCATTGCCCGCAGGCACGAGGCGCTCGAACCCCTTCCATTTGGCGCGATCCGGCCCGAAGGCTGGCTGGAAACACAGATCCGTGCAAATCTGCATGGCTTCACCGGCCATCTCGACAGCCTCGCCCCGGACCTGATCATAAAGGATGACATCTTCGGGAAGGACAGGCTGACCCGAGATATTACGAAGAAAGACGTCGGTGCGCTGGCCGGCGGCGGCGCTGCGGCCGAGGTGCAATATCTCTGGTGGAACAGCGAAACCCAGGGCAACTGGCGGGATGGTTTTATCCGCTCCGCAATCCTGACCGGCGATCCGGAGATGCTGACGCGAGCGCGCGCCTATATCCGTCGCATCCTCTCCACTCAGGACCCGGACGGGTATCTCGGCATCTACGACCGCGACTTGCGCTACCATTTTGACGGCGAGAACGGCGAGCTCTGGGCAAAGACCACCCTGCTTCGCGGCCTGCTGGCCTGGTATGAATTCACGCGTGACCCGGCTGTCCTGACCGCAATTGAAAGAGCCGTCGGGGAGGAAATGCGGCACTATCCTATCGGGACATCTCACCCCTTTTGTTCAAAAACACCGGACGTGGGCGGCCTCTCGCATGGCCTGATGCTGACCGATATACTCGAGTCCCTTTACCGCCTGACCGGACGCACCGAATACCTGGACTACGCGCTGTTCCTATACAAAGACTTTTCCGCCGCAAACCTGCATGAAGACGCCCAATATGGAAAGATCATAGATCCCGACGTCAAGCTCAACGGTCATGGCGTTCATACCTACGAACATCTCCGTGCCGTTGCCGCGGCCGCCTACGCGTCCGGAAATCCTGCACTTCTTAAGGCGCTGGATGAGTACCTTCACAAGATCGATGGTGAGCTCACCCCCTCGGGCGCGCCGGCGGGCGACGAGTGGATCGGGGGACGCCCGGGCAATGCCACGACTACCGGTTACGAATACTGCTCGATACACGAGCTGATGGATGGCTACATCGACCTGCTGGGGAAGACCGGCGTCGATTCCTTCGGAGATGAAGCGGAACGATTGTTCTTCAACGCCGCACAAGGCGCCCGCGACCCCGAAGCATCCTGTATTGCCTACCTGAAAACCGATAACTCCTATTACATGACCGGCGGACTGAACACCGATAGCGCCGGCGCCGGCCGCCAGACCCGCTACAAATATTCACCCGTCCACCAGGACGTGGCGGTTTGCTGCGTACCAAACGCCGGCCGAATCGCCCCGTACTTTGTCGATCGGATGTGGATGCGAAACAGATCCGGATTGGTGGCGACCCTACTCGGCCCCTGCAAGGTAACGACCACCTGGAAAGGAACGCCGCTGACCATCCGGGAAAAAACTGTTTATCCCAACGAATTTTCCTTCGATTTCCAGGTGAACGCCAATGGCCCGGTCAAGTTTACCCTGGCCATTCGGAAGCCGGGCTGGGCAACCGGCGAGACGATCAGCTATCCATACACCGAAGAAGACGGTTTTTATCTGATCACGAGGACTTGGCGGCCAGGGGAATCCGTTCATCTGCACCTGAACGCCGACGTAATTACCCGAACGGACCGAAACAACGACTTCTATTTCACCCATGGACCTGTCGTTCTTGCCCGTTCGATCCCCGCGACGTCCCAGATCACCAGAAGGTACCCGTTGCCGGGCTTCTACGACTATTTCTACCGGCCGGTCAACCCCGGGGTGTACACCTACACAGGGCTCCCCATTGAACACTCGGATAACAGCCGGTTTGAAGTGACTTTGTTCGATCCCGGTCAGCGGCGGGAGGTCAACGTATGGCTTACCCCCATGCAGGGGACGATCTTGCGGCAGGTGACTTTTCCAAAGCGGTAAAAGCGCTATCTGCCTCCATGTCGCCGAATATTTGGTAACACTGCAACCTACGCTGCGAACTGTATCAGCAAAGACCGGGCGTATTCAATATGGGCCGGGATTTCACCATAAAAATGATCTTTCCATTCAGCTTAAATAAGTAAATTTATGTAGCCTGCTTCCCATTGACGACTGCCTTTGAACCGCCTGTTCTACCATTCCAAAAAATCTGCCATGAAATTCCTACGTTGGGCGACATTGTCGCTGCTCCTTCAGGGGTTGATGTTTTTTGCGACTGGCCAGCGGCCCGCCACGGATAGCCTGCTAAACGTCGTCCGGGAGAACAGACGTGATGTTGGGGAGGCCAGGGCGCTTCTCGCCTTGGCAAACGCCTACGCCCGGACCGATCTGGGAAAGACGAAGGCTTACCTTTACCAGGCGATCGAACTTGCGTCAGCCTCAGGGCTCTATCTTCCCCTCTCTGCCGCCTATAATCAGCTGGTTCTTTATCAGCAGGACCTGGGCCGGATCGACAGCGCCTCCTGGTTTCTCGATCAGTTGAAAAAATTGAGCGAGGTGCATCCCGAATTCCGCGGTAACTACGTCCAGGCGGCCGGACTTTTTTACAAACGGCAGCAAGAATTCAAAACGGCCCTTCCCTTTCTTCTCGAAGCGCTGGACAGATCCACTGCCGCTGCCAAAGCCGATTCCTCCGTCGCCAAATGGACTTCCGTAGCGGGCGGTGCGCTGAATGTCGGCAATAACTACGTCGATCTTGGCGATTACCGAACCGCCCTGCAATATCATCTCGCCGCGCTGCGCACGTTTGAGCAGGTCGGCAACAAGACCGGGATCGCCTTCACCTACCAGGACATTGGGGAGGATTTCATGGAATTAAAACAACTGCCTCCTGCGTTGGCATACACCAAAAAATCAATGGCGCTGAAGACCGAACTCAACGACACCCGCGGGATCATGACCGCGTCCAAACAGCTGGGGACGATCTTTCGGGAGACGGGCCGGTTAGACTCCGCCATTGAATACTACAATCGGTCATTGGGCATCGACCAGAAAATGGGGCTCAAGATCGAAGAAATGAATATCGACCTCGACCTGGGCAATGTATACAAAGAGCGGAACGATCTTGTCAACGCCGCCCTTTTTTTTCAGAACGGCGGCGCATTGGCCCGGCAACTCAATGACACGCCCCGGGCAGCGACCTTCGATGCCGCATTGATATCGGTCCGGTCGACCGGCGAAGACCGCGTACTTGCCGAAAAGCGGTTGGTCAATAGCCTGAATGAAGCGAGCCGGACCGGCGACAAACTGACCGAACTGCTGAATTACCAATATCTCGCCGAGCACTACGCCAGGATCGGCCAATCGAACCTTGCCCTGCAGTACGTCCGGAAATACTATGAGATGTCCGACTCCCTGCAACGGATAGACGTGCAGGTGCAATTGCGGAAGATGGAAGGTCAATACAACGTGGATAAAAAGGAGGCGGAGATCGCTTTGCTGAAGAAGGATCAGCAGTTGGACCATCTCAATCTTGAAAAGCAACAGGCGACCCTTGCAAAACAGAAGGCCTTTCAATATGGCGCAATCGTGGTATTCCTGCTGCTGCTGCTGATCGGTTTCCTGGTGATCAACCGGTACCGGCTCGTCCACCGCGCCCATCGTGCGATCGAACTGGAGAAAATGCGGAATCTCATCGCCCGCGATCTTCACGATGATATCGGTTCCACGCTGTCGAGTATCCATATTCTCAGTAAAGTCGCGCTGCAGTCGTCCGATTCGCCGACGCACCCGAGTCTTACAAAGATCAGGGACCACTCGGCGGATATTATGGAGAAGATGGACGATATCGTTTGGACCATCAACCCGCAAAACGATTCGCCGGAACAACTCTTCTGCCGGATGAAGGAATTTGCCGCCGAGATGCTGGACCCCCTGAACATTAACTATAGTTTTGAAGAGCAGGGTGATTTCTCTTCCCTGCATCTTGATATCAGGAAGCGCAGGGACCTCTATCTGCTGTTTAAGGAAGCCGTCAACAACGCCGCCAAATACAGCCAATGCGCCAACCTGCGTATCCGGCTTCAGCGGGCCGGTGATTCACTGCAGCTCGAAATTGCCGATGACGGCAAAGGCTTTGCGGAAGATGGAGTCAAAGGCGGCAACGGGCTGAAAAATATGCGGGAGCGGGCAGCTTCGATGCTCGCCAGGCTCCGCATCGACTCGGCGATTGGGCAGGGGACCCGGATCGACCTCGTGCTGCCCATCACCTGATTGTGGTATCCCCTCGCCTGAAATTTGCGCGTATTTTGCACTATGATCGGACTGCTCATATACGAGGATAACGACAACCTGCGCGATAGCATCGCCAATTTGCTTACACTCACCAAAGACCTCCTCCTGCTCGGTGCATTTCCCCGCGCTGACGATATCGCCAAACAAGTGGAACATTTTCGCCCGGACGTCATCCTGATGGATATTGAAATGCCCGGGATCAACGGTATCGAAGCGGTACGCCGGGTCCGCCTGGCAGACAAAAAGGTGCACATCATCATGCTCACCGTTTTCGACGACAACCGGCACGTCCTGGATGCTATCTGCGCCGGCGCATCCGGCTACCTACTGAAGAAACATCTTTCCGATCGCTTGCCGGAAGCCATACAGCAGGTGATCCACGGCGAGCCGCCAATGTCTCCGGGCATTGCCCGCATGATCATTGCCGGCATGCAGCAGTCTCCGTCCGGGCCGACCCCAAACGACTACAAACTTTCCGCGCGGGAGACGGAGATCCTTGCACACCTTTCGTGGGGCAAGAGTATTAAAGGGATGGCGTCCGAACTTTCGATCAGCGTCGAGACGGTCAGGACTCATATCAAAAATATCTACGAGAAGTTGCAGGTGCACACGCAGGCAGAAGCGGTTTCAAAAGCGATCAATGAAAGACTGGTGTGATGGCCCGATGGCTGCGAATGACCCGGACGCTAACGCGACCAATTGAACGTCGCGGCAACGAACTTTCGCATCAGCGCCACCTGTTCCACAACCGTCTGGTAAAGGACGTCTTCCGTCATGGCGGAATCCCGCGGCTCCAGCGGCCGGATAAAATTGACGACATTGACGATCCGGGGGGTCTCCGGCGGCGCAGCACGCCGCTGTCCGAAGGAGGTCAACGCGAGACCCGTCAAAAATACGAGACAGATCCATTTCGTCTGTCAAACATACGGACTCTTACCTGGACCAATTGTACACATCGACAGATATGTTGCAGAGAAAATAGCTGTTCCCGACTACGAAGCCTGCGGGTCCGACCCTCGGGCCGCCGGCAATAGGTCCCTCTTCGGACCAGCCATCTGTTGCCGGGTTATATTCCCACACATTGGCGCCATCTGTAATCAACCCGACCGCCACTCCCCCGATCGTGGCGGTGGCGCCCGCCGTCATACCGCCTGCCGGACAATTTTGTCGCCTGGTCCAGGTGTCCGTGATGGGGTCATATTGCCATACCGTCCTATATTGGATGGTGTTATCACCGCCGAACAGAACGTAACCTTTGCCGCTCAATGAGAATGTCTGCGCCCAATCCCTTGGCTCGCCGGCAAAATCATGTAGCCGGGTCCAGCTGTCACCGGCCGGATCGTACTGCCACCAGTCTTTAACATCACCATTGGTTTCACTACCGAGCCCGAAGTACCCTTTACCGTCGATCGCGACGGCGGATCCTGCCAACCGGGGCGCTCCCGGAAAATCGTGTTTCTGGGTCCACTGGTTCGAAGGCTGGTTGTACTGCCAAACCTGATTTCCCGTGACGACGTAAGCGTTATCGCCGATAACGAATAGCGATTCGGTGCCGATCAGAAAAAGATCGGAGGCCATCGACTGCTTGCTCCAGGACTGCGTTGCGGGATCGAACATCCAAAGTGCCTGGAGCCAAATGTAATTGCCGTTTGTCATCGGGAATTGGCCATCCATGACATAGCCTTTATTATTGATGGTAAATCCGATGGACCCGGTTTCACTCAGGGGCGGGTTGCCTGGTTTGAAGTTATAAGGAATGTCTCCGCCACTCGTCCACCACGTGAGCACCGGCACAACTCCGACGGTCAATGCAGATTTCGTCAAACCGGCGGTCGAGGTCGCGGGGTTTACTCCCTCCTTTTGGCAGGCAGAACACAGGATAGCCGCCAGCGCGCCCATGCCAAGCCTGCGAGGGAAAAATGCAGTAATTTTCATACAATTGTTGTTAGATCGCCCAAAGGTCGATACAAGAAACACGAAAGTCAATACTCCAATTGGGGTATAACGAATCGCCCGCCGGAAGGCGGCCTGTCGCAATCAACCCTTAACTTGTCGGAATAACCGCCCGGAACTGTGGGAAATATGCCGGAGCTTTACAGCGTCAACTTAAAACAAATAATCTATGTCAAAAGTATCGATCTATCTGAACTTCCCCGGCAATACCGAAGAAGCATTCAACTTCTACAAATCCGTGTTCAAGACCGAATTCGACCGGCCGATCTATCGCATGAGCGACGCTCCTCCCATGCCGGGGATGCCACCGCTCCCCGAGAAAGAAAAGAATGCAGTCATGAACATCGGTCTGCCTATCCTTGGCGGCATTGTGCTGCAAGGGACCGATATGCTTGAATCGATGGGCCACAAGCTGAAAATCGGGAACAATACCACCATCTGTCTTGAACCGGATAGCAAGGAAGAGACCGACCGGTTGTACAATGCGCTCTCCGCCGGTGGCTCGGAAGGAATGCCGATGCAGGATATGTTCTGGGGCGCATACTGGGGCACTACCCTGGATAAATATGGAATCCGCTGGATGTTCAATTTTCAACATCGATAAGCCATCGCGCCGCCCGCGAAGCGGGCGGCGCGCATATTCAAACAGGTTTCGTCTTCCGGCTGTTCACATACTCCGTAGGAGTCATCCCGAACTGCTTGTGAAAATCGCGGGCAAAATTCGACTGCAACGTATACCCGACCATATTCGCCACCTCATATACCTTATAATTGCCGTCGGCCAGCAGCTGAGCTGCCTTCCTCAGCCGGGATATATTGACGAGACCATGAGGCGTCAGATTTGATAATGCCTTCACTTTCCGGTAAAAAGTCGCCCGGCTCATATTCATTAGCCTGGCCAGGTTCTCGACATCGATGTCCATATTTGTCAGATTCTGATGGACGATCGCATCCAGCTGCTCAAGGAAATTTTTATCTGCCTTGGAGTAGCCCATGCTTTTGATCGGAGCAAGCGGCGAGCTCGCAAAATAGTCCTTGATCTTGGCCCGGCTCGACATAAGGTTTGTGATCTGAGCCTTTAAATGCTCAAACGCAAACGGTTTTTCAATATAGGCATCGGCGCCGACCTCCAGGCCTTCGATCCTGGAATGCAGCGTGTTCTTCGCCGTTAGCAGGATAATGGGGATATGGCTATACTCGAGGTTGGTCCGGATCACCTTGCATAACTCGAGGCCATCCATGACCGGCATCATGATATCGCTGATGATCATGTGAATGCACTCATGATCCAGGATCTCCAGCGCCTGCTTGCCGTTCAATGCCCGCCGGACGGTATAATCCGATTGCAGTTCCCGCGCAATAAAATCAAGGATTTCCTTGTTGTCCTCGACAAAGAGGATTGCCGGCTTCGTCGGATCGCCGGCATCTTCCGGGTCCGCGCCTTCGGGGACAGCCGTAGTCCCGGTAAAGTCATTTTGCAGCACGAATTCCTGCTCCTGGTGGATGGGAAGGACCAGCGAGAAGACATTCATCCCGTTTTCCGGTTTCTTCATATCCAGCACCCCCTTGTGCAGCTCGGCCAGCGACCGGGCAAGGGGCAACCCGATCCCGGTGCCCGCCTGCTTCTCCGTTTCCTTGAGGCGATAGAACGGCTGGAAGATCTTTTCCTTCTGATCGTAAGGGATCAGGTATCCGTCATTCCGGATCTCGATGCAAAACACCTTGTCCTCGCTGCTAAACGGTAGTAGCTGTACCAGCACCTTCTTCTCGGCGTATTTCACCGCATTGTTGATCAGATTGGTCAGCATTTTTTTCACCGCCTCGGGATCAACAAACGCCTGCAGCGACAACCGGGGCAGTTCCAGCCGGAACTGAATGTCCTTTTCCTCCGCCGCAGGCTGAAAATTGGAGAACGTCTCCCGGATCAGATCCGAGATATCCGTCTTTACAAAGCTCAGGCTGAACTTGTCCGTTTCCGTTTTGCGGAAATCCAGTAGCTGGTTCGTCAGATCAATAAGCCGATTCGTGTTTCGTTCCATGGTGCGTAGATTTTCTTTGGCGTCAGCCTGCTGGTTGGCGTTTTTCATCAGCTTGTCCAGCGGCATCTTGATCAATGTCAGCGGCGTCCGGATCTCGTGCGCCACGTTGGTAAAAAATTCGATCTTCGCATGATAGATCTCCCGCTCCTTTTCCATCTCGAGCAGCTCGATCCTCCGAAGGCTTTTCTCACTCGTGCGGATGACATAGTAGCGGATGCCGAACCAGACCAGACCGATCACCAGCAATGAATACAAGATCCATGCCCAGACGCTGGCCCAGAAGGGCGGCAAAATATCGATTACGAACGAGGCCGGATTTTCGTTCCAAACCCCGCTGCTGTTGGAGCCCCTGACATGAAACGTATAGGTGCCCGGAGGTAGTTTGGTGAAATAAACTTTTCGGTTGGCTTTCAGAAAGGTCCAGTCGCGGTCAAGCCCATCCAGTTTGTATGCGTATTCATTCATCTCCGGCATCGTGTAGCTCAACGCCGCGAAGTCGATGCTGATCGAAGACTGATCGAACGGCAACTCGATCCGCCGCGCATATGTGATCGATTCCTTCAGCGGCGAATTCTTCTTATTGACTTCATATTCCTTGTTGTTGATCTGGATACCCGTGATGTACACCGGCGGCGCCGCATTATTCTTGACGAATTGACCCGGATTAAACCGGATCAGCCCTTTCATGCTACCGAAGTACATCATCCCGTCCGTATCCTTATACGACGAATTATAATTGAACTGATCGCTCAGCAACCCGTTTGGCCGTTTGTAGGTTTTGACGGTCATCGCGTCGGGATTGAAACATACCAGACCCTTTGACGTACTGATCCATAAATTATTCGCGTTGTCCTCCAGGATCCGGAAGATCAGGTTATCCGGCAGTCCGTCCCGCGTCGTATACCGGGTGAACCTCCGTTTGTTCCGGTCGTACTTGCAAAGTCCGCCCTCCGTCGCAAACCAGAGATTGCGCCGGCTGTCCTGGAAGATACCATTCACATGGTTTTCAACCAGGCTGTTCTCGTCGGAAGCATTGTATTTGAAACACCCATATCCTGTCTCCGGACTAAAAAAGTGAACGCCATCCCCTTGGGTGCAGCACCACAAAACACCCTGGTCGTCTTCCAGCAGCGCCTGTATCGGACGGCCAAACTCCGGAAGCGCAGTGAAGTTATCCTGCTGCCGGTTATATCTAAACAAGCCGCCCCAGGTACCGATAAGGATCTCATGCTGCCGGGTCTGATAGATCGTCACGATAAAGTTACTTTTGAGGCTGTGCTCACCCGGTCCCGCGTTGTAATGGCGGAGGACTTTTCCCGTGCGGATATCCATGACATCCAATCCATGTTCGAATGTACCGATCCAAAGTTCGTTCCCGGTTGCGAGCAGGCCGTGGATATTGTGATAGGAGATCGAACCCCTGCCGCCGGTCGGCGTAAACCAGGTGAATGTCTTTTGCTGCAAATTGATTTTGTCGACACCCGCATCTTCGGTGCCGATCCAGAAATTACCGTATTGATCCTTGCAAATCTCATGCACCCCGTTCCCGCTTAAGGACGGCGTCGTCAGCCGCGGAAAAAACTTTTCGAAAAACACGAACTTTTCCGGTAAATAATTTAGCCCCCCGAGATAGGTGCCGACCCACAACCCGCCCTCCCGGTCTTTGCACAGCGAATTCACCACATTGTCCGAAACCGAGTATGGGTTGTCATATTCCCGTTGTAAATGGGATACGGTACCCGTTCGGCTGTTGTAGATATAAATGCCCGTCTCCGTTCCGATCCAGTATTCATTTTCATTCCGTTTAATAAAGCTTCGGACATAAATCCCGGTATTTTCTTCATTGTACGTAATGATCTCGCGAAATTGGCCGGTCGCCGCATCGAAGAGTTTGACCCCGGCCTTCTTTGTGCCGATGAGAAAGCTGACATCGCTGATCGGGTAGATCTTTTCAATGGAGGTCGGCAGCGGATCGGTCGGACCATGGTAGGTGGTGTAGGTACGAAAGGAATCCGCCTCCGGAACGTACTTTCTCAAACAACCGTTGGTCGTGGAAACCCACAAGTCGTTGCCCGGGCTGATCGCGATCGAAGTAGGCGCGGCCGCGCGCTCATCCGCCGGATACCATTTAGCCTGGCCCTTCTGTGGGTCGAACCGGTACACTACGAGGTCTATGATACACCAGAAACGGCCGCCGGCGTCGCCGATGATCTGCGTGGTGTTTCCGCGCGGCAGGGCTTTGAACAGGTTGAATGTCTCGCCAATCTTATTATAGGTGTATACCCCCTTGTTCGTCCCCACCCAGATCGTTCCATGCCGGTCGTTGAACAAGCAACGGATGTAGTTGCTTCCGAGGCTGTTGCTGTCACCGGGATCGTAATAAAAGGTCTTGAAGGTGTAACCGTCAAATCGATTAAGCCCGTTGATCGTTCCGAACCAAAGAAAACCGTCATTGTCCTGCATGCTGCATTCTACCGAATTGTTTGACAGTCCGCTTTCGACCTGGTAATGACTGAAATAATATGGTTGAGCCTGCAGCCGCCCGGAACAGAGCGCAACGGGGATGGAGATCAGCAAGCAGATTTTTTTTAGGCCGCGTATCATGAGCCCCCACAAATTAGCCTAAAAAAGGAAAGTTGCCTCGACCAGTTTGAGGATTTGAGACATTTTGAAAAGAATTTGACAGATATGGATCGGTTGCTAAAGGATTATTTTTCGTTCTTTGGTCCTATCTGCTCGTGCATGTTCATCAAAACTGATCAATGCGATTGCTTATGACACACCGGAAATCTTCCCCGCCTGTTTTTTTATTGTTTTTTACGCTGATCCTGCTCTGCTGCTCAACGGCAGTACTTGGCCAAAACCGGACCATTACCGGAAGGGTAGTGGCGAGTGATAACGACAGCACCCTCCCCGGAACGACGGTCTCGGTTAAAGGAAAGAATATCAGTACCGTTACCAAAGACGACGGGAGCTACTCGATCTCGGTTCCACCCAACTCGGTCCTGGTATTTACCTCCGTGGGTTTTGTCTCGCAGGAAATTGCCGTCGGCAACGGATCGGTCCTGAATGTTCGCCTGGTCTCGAGTTCACTCGTTCTTCAACAAGTGGTGATGATCGGGTACAATTCGACCAAACGTAAAGACCTAACCGGCGCTGTCAGCAGTGTTAGCGCCGACCAGATCTCGAAGATCCCGGTCACCACCCTCGAGCAGGCCATGCAAGGCCGCGCCGCCGGTGTCCAGGTGACCCAGAACGACGGCTCGCCCGGTGGCAACATCAACGTCCTTATCCGGGGCACCGGCAGCCTCGCTAACGGCGGAAACGCCCCACTTTACGTGGTTGACGGGTATCCCCTCGAGGCGGGCGGTATCAACAATATCAATCCAAACGATATCGCGACCCTCGACATTCTGAAAGACGCTTCCGCCACCGCGATCTATGGGATGCGGGCTGCGAACGGCGTGGTGATCATTACAACCAAGAAAGGCAAAAAGGGCGGCGCTCAAATTACCCTGGACGGGTATGATGCATATCAGAGCCGTCCCAAAGAATATAAGGTATTGAACGCCGAACAATTCGCCACGCTCGCCAACACGGTTGCGGCAAACTCCAACGGCAACTTTCAATCGTTTTCCGCCTGGAGCAATCCGGCGGCCCTGCATAACGTCGACTGGCAAAACGCGCTTTACCGCCCGGGTCTGACCCAAAGTTATAACCTGGCCATCCGCGGCGGCGGCGACAAAGTGCAAACCTCCGTTTCGCTCGGTTATTACAATCAAAAAGGGATCGTTCAGGGCTCCTATTTCAAACGCCTGACATTTTCGACCAACATCGACTATGAGCCCGTAAGTTGGCTCAGGTCTTCATCAAGTCTGAAATATTCGCGCCAGGACCAAAACGTTCCTTTCGGCTCCAACGGGAGTAACAACCTGCTTGCCCTTAGCGAACTACCGCCAACGCTCGACAGCGGGAACGCAAAGACCTACCAGATCTCTGACGGTCACGGCAACTACGGCTTCTTCAATCCGATCTATACGTACGTTGCTAAATACTCCAATCCCTTGTTTAGCATCAATACAAACCGCTATCAAAATCTGAATAATTTCCTGCTGCTCAGCTCCTCCCTCGAAGCGACGATCTTCAAGGGTCTGACCATAAAGACGAATGCGGGCATTACGTACAACGGTTATAACGGTTATTATTTTCAACCGGAGGACGATCGCCTCGTCAATCAATACGGGGCACAGGCCGGCGCAACCCAGAACGCCCTCTACAGCCAAAGTATCAACAGCAATTTCGACTGGCTTTGGGAAAATACCCTTTCCTTTAACCGGACTTTTGACAAACACACGATAAAGGTGGATGCAGGGGTGACCGCCCAGAAGAACCAATACAATTCGATGGCCGGTAGCGGCATTCCACCGAATAATACCATTATGGACCTAGCCCAAAGCACGGCCGTCGTCTTTACTGCCGGCCAGAACGGGCAGACGATCCAAACCCTCGAATCTCAATTCGGCCGGGTAAACTACAGCTACGACGATCGCTATTATATTACCGGTACGGTCCGCCGGGACGGCTCATCAAAATTCGACGTCGGTCACCAGTACGGGATCTTTCCGTCCGGCGCCTTAAAATGGCGGGCGAAAAATGAGTCCTTCCTGAAATATGTAAACTGGCTCGACGACCTGGCCTTCCGTGGAAGCTACGGGGCCGCCGGTAACTCCCAGACCATCGCTCCCTTCCAGTTCCTCGCGCTATACGCCGCCGGAACGGGCCCGAACACCGCTCCTAACTATGGGTATACGTTTGGCAATCCAAAGACCTATGCTCCCGGCATTTACTCCACACAGCCCGCCAACCCGAACTTGAAATGGGAGACGGACTACCAAACCGATATCGGCCTCGATGCAGCGTTCCTGAACGGCAGCCTCCGCCTGACCGCTGACTGGTTCAATCGCAAATCCAAAGACTTTCTGCTTTATATTCCGGCGCCCGCACAATCAGGGTATTCCTTCCTGAGCGAAAATGTCGGAACCATGACCAATAAAGGCGTGGAATTGGCGATCGGATACAATCACTCCACTCCAAAAGGATTTACCTATGGCGCCAACTTCACGCTGACCACCGTATCCAATAAATTGATCAGCATCAGCACCGGGGTAACACAACTGGCTAACTTCGGGAACCCGACGACCACCATCCCGGCCGACGGCTGGAACCCCTTCAGCGTCACAAAACCCGGCCAGCCGGTGGGTGAGTTTTATGGCTATAAATCCCTTGGCATCTTCCAATCCCAGGCGCAAATCGACGCGCTCAACCAGGCCGCCGTTGCTAAAGGTTTTGCAGCCTATCAAAAGACCATCACCCAGCCGGGCGACCGCTATTTTGCGGATGTCAACGGCGACGGCACGGTCAACGCCACCGATGAGGTCCCGCTGGGCAGCCCCTTTCCCAAATTCTTTACCGGCCTGAACCTGGACGGCTCATACGGTCACTGGGATGTCAATGTCTATTTTTATGGCAGCTTTGGAAATAAGATCTTCAACTTTGCCGAGAGTTCCCTCGAGAGCTTTCAGAACCGTAGTTTTGTCGGTGTCGAAAATGTCAGCGAGACCTACGTGGCAAATGCCTGGACCCCGGAGAACCACTCGAACCGGTATGCCCGGATCACATCCAACGATGACGCCATCGGCAGCAATGTGGCTTCCAGCGTCTATGTTGAAAATGGCACCTATGTCAAACTCAAAAGCCTCACGGTTGGCTATACGCTTCCCAACCGCCTGACCGAGTGGGCGGGGCTTGCACGGCTTCGCATCTATGCTTCAAGCCAGAACCTGCTGACCATCACCGGGTATAAGGGACTTGACCCCGAGATCGGCTTCCAGGGCGGCAACGCCACCCAGAACGGGATAGACAACGGTACCTATCCTTCGTCCCGTTATTTCACAATCGGTCTGAATGTCGCATTCAAATAAATCAACACAGCAAGTATGAAACGAAATATAAAGATCATCGGTGCCTTAGTTTTCATCGCGGCATTGTCTGCTCCCTTCGCCTGCAAAAAGAGCTTTCTGCAGCAGACGGACACGTTTGCCGCGACGGCCGATGCCACCTTTACAAAACCCGCGCAGGTAATCTCCCTTGTCAACGCGATATACGATACCTACCAGAGCAGTGACCTGCTGAAAAAATCCATCTGGTATTATGCCAACTTTCTGACCCACGACTGGTATAACAATGGGAATGACATCGTGTGGAACTACTATGGCATCGGCGCCGACTTCTACGCCCTGCCCACATTCTGGAACAACGCCTATATCGGTATAGCACGGGCCAACGCCGCTCTCGATGTAATCGCGCAGACAAGAGCAAACGGCGTTCTGACCGATGCGCTTGCCAATCGTCTCGAAGGGGAAGCTTACTTCCTTCGGGGATTGACCTATTATTACCTCGCCGGGACCTTTGGCGGTGTCCCGCTGGAGTTGAAGTCCCAGACGAATGGACTGACCCCGCGCTCGTCACAGGACTCCGTTTTTATGCAAGTCGTGTCGGATATGCACGTGGCCGAGCACCTGCTGCTTTCAAAAACGCAACTGGCATCCGCCGATATCGGGCGCGCGACGACAGGCGCCGCTTATGGTTACGAAGGCGCCGCCCAAATGTGGCTTGGCCGCTATGATTCCGCCCTCGTCGCTTTCAACAATCCCGAACTGACCACCAACTATCATCTGCTTCCGAATTTTGTCGATGTCGGCGAATTCGACCACCAGAACAGCGACGAGTCCCTTTTTGAAGTTCAATTCAACGTCTATGGTTCGCAAAGCTGGGATGGCGGCTGGAACGATGGCGGTGAGGAGGCCTGGATCGACGATTTCAGCTGGCCCCAGGAGATCAGCGGATTTGGTTATGACTATGGCAACCCCGGCCTCTGGTACTCCTATCAGGCGGGGGACCTCCGCAGGGCCGCTACGATCGGCGGACCCGGCGATTCCCTCGTCAGCCCGGGCATCATCGCGAAATGGGGCGGGATCAAGGGTTACGCGGTCGTTCAATCCAGCTACCAGAGTAACCCCACGGTCTATTCCGACGGGGCAGGCCACCCCATCAATACCATCGGTACGATCGCTCATCCGTGGTTTGGACTGGATGGCACGCCCCGCTCCGGCTACTATAATGTAAAGAAATGGCGCGATCCGACCCTTACCGGCGCCAATGGCACTTCCGCTATTTTTGGTGGCCAGAATCAAATACTTTTGCGTTACGCAGAGATCCTGCTGGACAAGGCAGAATGCGAAGTCCGCACGGGGGATATCACCGGTGCGATGGCTGACCTGAAGACGGTTCGCGACCGCGCCTGGGGCGGGTCATCCCCGGCCGTCATGCAGGACGGCCTGACCTGGGACGGGCAACCGACCCAGCCGATCACCGACCCGTTGCAAATGGTCCTGAGCGAATACCGTCATGAGCTGACCGCCGAGTATTCTCTCATGTACGACCTACGGAGGGCGGGTCCGGGTGTTGCATCCACCTTTATCCAGGGCGCGTATGGTACGACGAGCAGCACCAACCAGATCACCTACCCGTACGGTCCGACCGCCGATGGTAAGACGCACGGGGTCTGGATGACTACCCTGCCGCCGAATAAGGATATCTTACCCATACCGGTTTCTGCGATCGCCCTGAACCCGAACTTAACGCAAAACCCGAGTTATTGATTTCATCCTTTCGAGCCCTATCGTTGTTCGTTGTGTCGCTTTGCTGGGTATGCTCCTGTACCCGCAGCGACACATTTTTTCAACGCATCTCCGCCGCACAGTCCGGCATCCGATTCGATAACGCCATCAAAGAGGACGACAGCATCAATCCGTTGAACATCGTCAACATCTACAACGGCGGCGGTGTCGGTATCGGCGACTTCAACAACGACGGGCTGCCGGATATCTTTTTTACCGGCAACCTTGTCCCCTGCCGGCTCTATCTCAATAAAGGGCACTTCCATTTCGAAGACGTCACCGAAAAGGCCGGGGTGGAAGGCATGGGGCGGTGGGCGAGAGGCGTTTCCATCCTGGATATCAACAACGACGGTCTCCCGGACATCTATATCTGCAATACGATCTACAAAGATTCCCTTCGCCGCCGCAATATCCTCTATATAAACCAGGGCCTTGACAAGGACGGCATCCCGCATTTCAAGGACATGGCCGCCGAATACGGCCTCGATATCCACGTCCAGTCGACCATGGCGAGCTTTTTCGACTATGATAACGACGGCGATCTCGACATGTACCTTACCGTCAACGAAGCATCGAACGGCAACAACCCGTCGGACTTTGTCCACCGGAACAACAGCGGTGCGGCGCCAAGCATTGGCCGGCTATACCGAAACGATATGGATCCGGTCCTGGGTCATCCGGTATTTCACGACGTTTCAAAGGAAGCCGGAATTAAATTCGAGGGCTTTGGTCACTCAGCTACCATCTGCGATATCAACCAGGACGGCTGGAAAGACATCTATGTGTCGGACGACTTCCTGTCAAGCAATATCCTGTACATCAACAACCACGACGGCACATTCACGAACCGCTCAAAAGAATATTTTAAGCATACGTCATTCAATTCGATGGGCCAGGACGTGACCGATATCAATAACGACGGCCGGCCGGATGTAATCGAGCTCGATATGAACCCCGAAGACAACTATCGGAAGAAGATGATGCTAGGCGCCAACAGTACGTATACCTATCAGAATTTCGATCTCTACGGCTATCAATATCAATATGTCCGTAATACCCTGCAGGTCAACCAGGGGCCATCGGTCATGCAAAATGATACGCTTGGCATCCCGGCATTCAGCGAGATCGGCTTTATGAGCGGTATCTCTCAGACCGACTGGAGCTGGACACCGCTGGTTGCTGATTTTGACAACGACGGTTTTCGTGACCTCATCGTAACCAATGGCTTCCCGCGGGACGTTTCCGACCACGACTTCAACGCCTACCGACAGAAATCCAACGGGTTGATCGGCACGGCGGCATTGATCGACCTGATCCCGCAGATAAAATTGCACAACTACGCGTTCCGTAACGACGGAAACCTGGGCTTTACCGATGTCTCCGCTGCCTGGGGCCTCAGCATGCCCACCTTTTCCAACGGTGCGGTGGCCGTTGACCTGGACAATGACGGCGCGCTTGACATGGTCGTCAACAATATCAACGACCAGGCCTTGCTGTACCGCAATGCCAGCCGTGACCACGACACCGCTTCAAACCATTTCCTGAATATCCGGTTCCGGGGCAGCCCGCTCAACCGCGACGGGATCGGCACCATCGCCTATATTTACTATGACCATGGGAAACTGCAGATGTACGACAACAACCCGTACAGAGGCTACCTTTCCACCGGGCCATGCCAGGCCCATTTCGGCCTGGGCCGGGTCGGCCAAATCGACTCTGTCGTAGTCTGCTGGTACAACGGTATGCAACAGACGATCACCCGCGTCGCCACCGACCGGACGATCATCGTATCCATCGCGGACGCGCATACCCCATATACCAGCCACATCCCGGGCGTCGCCCCCAACGCGGCCACTGCTCCCAACGCGCTTTTCAGGGAAATCACCACGTCCGCCGGTATCAACTACAAACATCGTGACATCGACTTTATTGACTTTACTGTCCAGCCCCTGCTTCCCCATAAGCTCTCCGAGTACTGCCCGGCACTGGCAGTGGGCGATCTCGACGGCAATGGCCTGGATGACCTCGTAGTGGGCGGCAATCAGCCCAATCATGCCCAGCTCCTCCTCCAGCAACCGGACGGCCATTTCATTCAACGGGATCTGCAACCTGACCTGAAGGCCGAGCCCTGGTATTACAAGGACGAAGGCATCCTGGTCTTCGATGCGAACGGCGACGGAAAGCCGGATATCTATATCGCCCGCGGCGGATACAAAGCCGCTGCCGACAGCAACGGCTACCAGGACATCCTTTATCTCAACGACGGTCACGGGCGTTTTACCGCGGACTCCCTGGCGCTCCCTGTCAACCATAGCGACAAGCTCTGTGTTCGCGGGTTTGACTATAACCAGGATGGGAAAATGGACCTTTTCGTCTCCGGACGCGTGCAACCCGGAAAATATCCCAGTCCTGTCAGCAGCTTCATCTTCCGCAACGACAGTCAAAATGGCCGCGCAAAATTCACGGATGTGACCGATTCCGTAGCGCCGGGTCTCCGGAATATCGGGATGGTTTGCGATGCGCTTTTCACCGATTTTGACGGCGACGGGCAAACAGACCTAATCCTCGTCGGCGAATGGATGCCGGTAACGTTCTTCCGGAATGACCACGGAAAATTCAGTAATGAGACGGACAAGACCGGAGCGGGGAACGAGGTAGGCTGGTGGAGCTCCATCGCCGCCGGCGATTTCCGGCACACCGGCCGGACCGACTACATTGTGGGAAATCTTGGTCTAAATTCGTATTACAAAGCCAGCGACCAATACCCGGTCTGCATCACCGCCAAAGACTTCAACAAGACCGGGGGCTACATCGCGATCCCCTCCGTCTTCCTGCCCGACCAGCAGGGCGCCCAGCGTCAAATAAAGGAATTTCCCGCCTTCGGCCGCGACGACATTGCCCGGCAGCTCCCCAGCATCAAAAAGAAATATCCCACTTACAAACCCTTCGCGCTGGCCACTATGGACGATATGCTGACGCCAGAACAACGGGAAGGAGTTGTAAAGCTAAAAGCCAATATGCTTCAATCCTGCTATCTGCGTAACGACGGCGGAGGCCATTTCACGATCATACCATTACCAAAGGAAGCCCAGGTCTCCGTGCTCAACGGTATGCTCGTGGACGATTTTGACGGCGACGGTAATCTCGACATCCTGATCAATGGGAACGACTACGGTACCGAAGTAGCGACCGGCCGTTATGACGCCCTCAATGGCCTGCTGCTAAAAGGCGACGGTGCCGGCCACTTTAGTCCGTTGTCCATCCTTCGATCCGGCATCTTCCTCCCCGGGAACGGTAAGGCCCTTGTGCGGCTGTCCGGCAGCAACGGCCGGTACCTGGTGGCGGCAAGCCAGAACCGTGGCCCGCTTAAGTTGTACGAGCTCAGGACGGCTCCCGGGCTCCTTAAGCCAGAACCTACCGACCGAAGCGTACTCTTTCACCTGAGAGACGGAAGCACGCAACTAACCGAGCTTTACCATGGATCCTCTTTCCTTTCCCAGTCGGGCGGCCAAGTGACCATTCCAAAAAATGCGGTAAGCGCCGACATCACCTCCGGAAAGGGGGTCACACGGAAAATATCCCTGCCCTGAAAAATGACTAGCGCGAAAAGCCCCGCCGGTAAGCAACAGTAGATGTGGCAAAAGGCAATTTAGTTTCCCCGCGATCAAGGAACTGCTCCAACACCGGCAGCAATTTCTGCGGCTCGGCGTCGAGAACGAAATGGCCGGCGTCCGGGATGACCGCGAGCTCTGCGTGCCGCATCTGGCCGAAATAGCCAACCGCCTGATCGAGCCGGATCCAATCCTGGTCTCCTACGGCAATCAATACCGGTGCCCCGACGGACGCAAAGTCCTCCGGCGAAAGCCCGCTCCATCGCGTCGCGTTGAACTTGTCGAAAAGCGCCGGCCAATGTGAAGGGTCCGGTGCGACTTTCTCATAGTGCTTTCGTTGAAATTCCAGCACGGGTGAGTCGGGTGTGAGCGTCGTCGCGCCTGCCGCAATTTCCGGCTTGATGGCTTCTTCCAATCTCCCTAACGCCGATCCATAGGTCGCCACGCGCCGTACCCTCCCCGGATGCCGGATCGCGATCAGCATCGCAACGATCCCACCCACACACTCTCCGAACAGATCGGCTTTTTCGATCCCGAGGTGGTCCAGCAACCCGATCACGTCCGCGGCCTGTTGCTCAAACGTTAGCGGCCGATCTATATCCGCGGTGCGACCCCGGCCCTGCAGATCAAGGCTGATTACTTGCCGGCTCCCGGTCAAACCGCTTAGCCGCGTTATCCCGGCAACGGAAAACCCCATCCCGATATGGACAAGGGGATCGCCCACGCCCTCGATCTCATAATACAGTTGCAACCCGTTCACCGGTGCGTAGCCGGATTGCCGGGTCCGCAGCAACATATAATAGTTGCCCTTCAAATCCGCCACATCAACATCCGCGGTAAGCGGCCGGATCGAATGAGCCGACACGACGTGCTCGACGATCGTCGACTTCACATCCACGATGAGCCATCCATCGTTTTCCCCGCCGGCGGGCAGTGCCTGATTTTTTGAGAATAGGGTCCCGCCCAATACCCGACCGCCCAATTCAATTGTCGCACGGATCCCATTCCCCGGTAACCCTTTCTTCCCTTCCAGGAAATTGACCAGGCTCTCTTTTAGAAAGAAATTCCATCCATTCGTACAATCATGAAAACACTCCAGCCCCGGTCGCAAGCCCGCATGTGTCATCCGGATCTCCGTCCGGTCCCCGTCACCTTCCAGTTCCCAAATGATCTCCGTATCTTTCCATTCCTTCTTATCCTTCAGGAGATCCATATGACAGTCAACCGCATGCCACGTGATGGCCTTTCCCGGGACAAGCCCGGTGACCTCGAACCGGCACCAGGTTTCACCAAAATGCGTGGTAAAAGAGCCACCTACCGATTCCGGGGAACCCTCCAGATCTTTCGCCCACCAAGATGACACCTGGTTAATCCCCGCATAGGATTCGAGCAGGGGTCGGCTGACGCTCAACCGGCATTGGTAACTTTGCCCTTCCATATAATATCCTTTTTTTAGCAAAACTAATCCCGCCACCGGGTCTTCGCTTATCGAAAATGGAGAATTTTTAGAAGAGATACCCGTGCCCTGTCCAATCGCTGTCTGCCCGGACCATATTATAGTAAAAACAAAATTTATGGAACAGATTCGACTTACCCGCCCGGCCACGACCCTCATCAGGCCGGTCGCCTATTGGGTGACTACCGGTTTGATTGTATTGGAGACCGCTGTCGGGGCTGAATGGGACCTCGCCCGCATCACTTTTGTAAAGGATATTTTCACCCACCTCGGGTATCCGCTTTATCTTCTGACCATCCTCGGTGTCTGGAAGCTGCCTGCCGCCATTGTCCTCGTCATCCCCCGGTTCGGCCGCCTGAAGGAATGGGCCTATTTCGGATTGTTGCTGGTCTATACCGGCGCTGCCGCCTCCCATTTCATGCATGGAGATATCGCCGAAGTCTGGGGGCCGGTGATCTTTGCCCTCCTGACGGTCGCCTCCCGGGCGCTACGGCCCGATAGCCGGAAATGGATACCTGGCTTGCAACAGACGGACCGAGCATCGACCTTTGCCCGGGTCGGCTACTGGATCACCACCATCCTCGTTGCCTTCCCGATCTTCTCCGGCGGATTGTTCCAGCTGATCAGCGCAAAGGAATCCGTCGACGGGATCATGCACCTTGGATATCCCGCATTCTTCGTGCTAATTCTGGGGTTTTGGAAAGTGCTGGGAGGGGTTGCCATACTGGTCCCTCGCTTTCCGCGGATCAAAGAATGGGCGTATGCGGGAATTGTGTTCGACCTGACCGGAGCAGCCGCTTCCAACGCGATGAGCGGTATGCCCGGCTGGCACGTGGCCGCGCCGCTCGTTATTTGTGCATTCGCCCTCCTGTCCTGGTACCTGCGGGCTTCCGTACGTCCGGCAACCGCCTAGGAGCCTTTCAGTTTCTTAACCTGGCTGGCGCCGTTGGTATTATCCGGATTGAGCCGGAGCGACTTTTCATAGTATCTGATGGCCCGCTCCTTATCACCCTTATCCATATACGCTTCGGCAAGACTATCCCAGACATTCCAGGAGTCGGGATGGTCTTCTGTATTTTGGATGAACACGGCGATGGCATCGTCGAGCTTCTTCAACCGGATCAGCAGATATCCCAACTGATTCAAATTCCCTTCGCTGATGCTATCGCTGTTCCTGGCGCGCTCCTCACGATATTCCTTCAGCGGCTCCGCGGCCCCTTTCGCGAGGATGGCTTTGGTCAGCAGGCGACAAGGGGAATTATAGCGGTCGTAGTCGAGGTGAGCCAGTGCCGGATGTTCGCCTCCGATCGCGTCATCCAGGATCTCTTTGGCGAACGAGAGCCCGTTGGAACCATCTGCAAAATAGACCACGGCGCATTTATTCGGCATGAAACCGGTCACATATGCCTTGGCATCCCCGTTGTCCCCCCAATGCCAGAAATAGGTCCCCTCCGGCATAGTCTCCAGACCGACCCCAAGTCCCCAGGCGACCGGCGGATATTTAGCGTCTACCCGAGCCTGCGGGGTTAGCATCTGTCGCCAGGTGTCGGCTTTCAGCCCGGTCCCGTTCATGATTGCGACAACGAATTTGGCATAGTCCAGCGGGGTCGTTTGCAGGCTCGCCGCGGCGTTGCCGTCGTCATTTACTGTGTCTTCCTTTGCATCTGCCGGCTGGTTCCTGCCGCTCAGGGCGCCGAGCAAGTCATGCCGGAAGGCCTTTAAGGAATCGAACCGGTTGCGCCAGATATAGCTGCTGGCGGTCATACCCAGCGGCTGAAGTGCATATGTTTGCATGAACGCCTCGAAGCGCATTCCCGTGATCTTTTCGACGACACGGGAGAGGTAGACCATTCCTTCCCCGGAATAACTCCATTTTTCCCCCGGTTTGAAATGGATCAACAACGTCTTCGTGCCGTCCGCATCCCGCCAGTTGGGGAAACCGGAAGTATGACTAAGCACATGCCGGGCGGTGATCAGGTTGATCCGGTCGTCGCCTACTACATCATAATTATTGCCGAGATATTTGTTGAGCGGGGTATCGAGGTTCAGCTTCCCTTCATCCACCAGCCGCAGGACCGCATAAGCAAATACCGGTTTGCTGAGGGAAGCCGCCTCAAATATCGTGTTCGTCGTGACCGGTCTTTTGGTAACCGCGTTGCTGACCCCAAATCCCTTCGACCAAACCACTTTGCCGTCCCGGATAAGTGCGATAGACATGCCCGGGACGTCGGACTTTTCCAGTAAAAGGGGAATATCGGTATTGAGCCGTCGAATGGCCTCCGATGCGGGCCTCATGGCTGGCTGCCGGGCAAAAGTCAATAGACCGGCTAACGCGAGAAATGCGGTGACGATGATCCTCATGGCAGGAGATTTTTGCTAAAAGACACCACCTTCCAATCTTTGTTGCATTTGCAAAGCTGCCCAAACCATCCTATTTCGCCGGCACCAGCTTCCCTTCCATTTTCTTACTGCCGATACGGAGTACATATACCACCGCCTGGTTGTGGGCGAAGGTCATCGGCATGGTGATCGTTTGCCGGACGCCGGCCTGGAATTGGGTTCCATCGATAACCGCGATTTTTTCGCCCAGCAAATTGTAGAACTCCAGCGATCCCGGCCCGGAAATCGATGAGGTGATATTAAAATAAACCGTGTTTTGGTACGGGTTGGGGTAAACGGTGACATCCAGCCTGGTTGGTACGGGCAATGGGATGACGCAGGCAGAGAAATCATCGGCCGCGCTATAACTCCCGGTGTAGTTGGACCCACCGGTGCCGCTTCCCCCGGACACCAGTCCTCCCGTTTGGTTGTTCGGCGTGCCGGCGGAGTGCCCGATGATCGGGTTCACGTCGTCGACATTGACGCTGCCGACTTCGCCCGTGCTAAAGGTCGGCTGGTAGCAGGCGAGCCCGTACCACCATTGCGAGGAGAATGTTTTATCGCTGGTCCAGCTGCCCGACAGCAGGGTCGAATTGCCGGTTCCCGACTGGGTAAATCCACTACTGGAATTGACCGCCGCGCCGGTCACAAAGATGTCGTCCGAGTGATATCCGACGGGCACTTTAGTGATCCAGATATTCCGGGTAGAATTGTATGCGGTCACCGGTGCCGTAACCGTGTTATCCGCAATGACCTGTCCATCGGGCAAGGATACCGTCGAATCGATGGAGGAACCTACTCCGGAAAATCCTAGGGCGCCACCCGAGTATAACAGGTAGTCCCCGTTGGCCGCAAGCTGGTCGGCGGTAACCTTTACGTGGACGGTGACCCACAAGGTCGTTGCTGCGCCGGGATTTGCCGACATCAGGAATCCGTCGAATGCGGTATGGGCGGCGGCAGAGCAGCTCGAGCAGGACGTCGGCGGCGGCAGGATTTGCGCCGAAGCGGAAGAAGAAACGCAACCGGCCGCGTCTTTCACCGTTACCTGGTACGTGCCCGGGGAGACAGGACTGATGACCGAGTCGGGTTGATAGTTGGCGCCGTTGAGGCCATAGAGTAACCCGGTATCCACCGGGGAGGTAACGGTGATCGCCCCGGTATTGATCCAGCAGGTAGCCTGCGTGACGGCAAGGGTAGGAGAAGGCAGTGCCGGCGATGGTCGCACCACAACGGTCGCCGGAGCGGAGATACATCCATTGGCGCCGCCTTTGGAGGCGACATAATAAGTTCCCGACGGCACACCGGTAAAAAGCGGGACCGGCTGGAAACTGGCGGTATCGTTCAGCCGGTAAGTGTACCCCGAATCGATCGGCGAAGTGACCATGATCGACCCCGTGGCGACCGTGCAGGTAGGCTGCGTGACCTGCACGGTAGGCGCCGGCGGAATATTGGTGCCGGGATTGACGATAGCCGTTGTCGCCGGAGAGATGCAACCACCGGTGTTTTCCGCCGTCACCTTATACGTACCGGGCGTCAGATTACTGAAGGTCGAGTCGAACAGATAGTTCGTGCCGTTGATGCTATACGTCAGACTGGTATCCGGCAGGGAAATAGCGATCGTTCCGCTGCCGGTCACACAGGTCGGTTGAGTGACCTTAACGGCAGGCGCCGCGGGTGCTTTTGGCTGGGGCTGGATGGTCGCGGAGGTTGCGGACGAGACGCAGCCGTCGGTGTTCTTTACTGTTACCGGATAAGTGCCCGACGCTACGGTGCTGAAATCCGGTCCGTTCTGATACGTCCTGCCATTGATACTGTACGAGAGTGAATTCCCGGGATCGAGCGGCGCGGTAACGGTGATCGCCCCGGTGGCAACCGTACAGGTGGGCTGGGTGAGTGAGAGGGTAGGGGCGGAAGGAGTGACTTTGCCCGGATCGATAATGACGGTGTCGGCCGGCGAAACACATCCGTCAGCGTTTTGCGCCGTTACCGGATAAGTGCCTCCGGCAAGATTCGGATAGCGGGTTGCCGATTGCCAGGTATTCCCGTTTATGCTGTAGACCAGTCCGGTGTCCGCGACCGTCGTATCGATAAGAATGGTTCCCGTTGGATTGGTGCAGGAACTCTGGGTCACCGTTACTTTTGGCCTGCCGGGTACGCTTACAGAAGGACCGATATGCACCGTGTCCTTGGGCGAAGAGACGCAGCCGCCCGTACTCTTTGCCGTTATGAGATAGTATCCTTCCGGTAAATTCGCGAATTTCGTCGTAGTTCCGTAGTTCTTTCCGTTATTGATGCTATACCGGTAACTGGTATCCGTCACCGTTATAACGAAGGCGCCCATGGCCGACGTACATGAGGGTTGTGTGACCGTAACTTCCGGTCTTGACGGCGTGATCGGCTGGGGCTGGATCGTATCCGTGATGACGGCGTTGGAACAAAGATTGTTCTTGATCGTAATATGATAAATACCTGGCGAAAGGCTATCAAACACGCCTTTCGTTGAGAAGTTCTGTCCGTCAAGGCTGTAGTACAGCGTATCCCTGGCCGGTCCGCTGATATTGATCTTTCCGGTGGCTACCGCACATGTGGGTTGGGTGACGGTGTTGGTGAGCGGCGGCAAACCCGAGGCAATGACTACGGGGATATGCGACCAGTCTGACCAGGCCGATCCCCGCAACACTCTTGCGTCGTAGGTGCCGGGCTGAGAGACTATGATCGAATCGGTGACTGCTCCTGCGATGATCGTGTCATTGCGCCGCCACTGGTAGCCGTCGAGGCCCGGAACGAGCCCGATGGTAACATTTATATTTTCACCCGGACAAAAGGTGGTCCGGTTGTATAACGGCCATGGATTGGACAAATAGGCGTTATTGACAAAAGGCCAGAAATTGGGCAGAGCCCAGGTGCTGTCCCAGGTCCCGTGGCCTAACGTGGTAAAATCGGTATAGGTGTAGTTTGCTCCGGCAGCCTGGAATTGGCTGGCGACGTATTGCGCCGTGTAGGGTGTGGGATTGTTGTCCTGGCCGCCATCCAGGTTCCAAAAAGGCGTAAATTTCTCAGCGTTGACATATTGGGGAGTGGCATATTCCGGCAGCGCAGCGGACATCGGGATCGCCGCCGCGAAATACTGTGGGGTCAGACCCAACTGTTCGATTACCCCTTGTCCACCCCCCGACAGGCCGTTCTGAATCACGCGGTATGGATCCCCGCCATATTCCTGGACCAGCGTATCGATAAGATTTTGAAGACTGTTATATTGGGTAGGCCCCCAGCCATATTGAGTCTGCATGACGATAATATACCCGTCGAAGACTCCCTGGACTTCCATTTTATGGAAAAGAAGCCCTCCGTTCTTTAGGGTCGTCTCGTTGTCATAGATCGGACCGATCTCCCCGTTACCATGGTAAAAAACCAGGATCGGGTACTTTTTACCGTCATTCGGCTTGTATGTCTGGGGAAAATGGAGCCGGAAATCCGATCCTTTATAGATATAGCACTTATAGGCGGTGGAACTCCAGTCAAGCCAGGGCGTCCGGACCCATTTGCCGATCTGTCCGTACGGCGGCTGCACCGGTGGATTCGCCGGGTCGTAGTTGACTAACGTATCGTTAGGATCAAGCATTTTCTGCGCCCGTACGGATTGCAGGGAGAGAATGGAAAGCCCGACTAAAAGAACTTTCAGGGTAAAGGTCTTCATATTTGGGTGCTTAAAACCAAAGGAACAGTTGTTTAGGTTGATGACTAAATTACAAAAGGGCGTCAAAAAATGAGGATATTCGAAGGATAATAGAGGGGATTCAGAGGATATTCTACTTTGGGCAAGAGCTGTGCCAACTTTGCCCAGCCTGGGTTTCCTGCCATTCCGCCACACCCTACTCAACGATTTTCCGGCAGCCCGGGTTGCTTTGCCTGTCAAACTAAGCCTGCGGCGGCCCTGTCATTAACAAAATCAGCCCGGTTCCGCGAAAAACTCCTACCTTTGCGCACCTTTTACCGTCAACCGCAGAGAACTAAAGATCATTATTCATGGCCGTTCGGGAAGTAGCGCAGGCCGGTAGCGCACCTGGTTTGGGACCAGGGGGTCGCAGGTTCGAATCCTGTCTTCCCGACTATTTAATTTGTTGATTTTCAACTACTTGCAAACTGTTCCGAAGCAATTTGAACAGCTTAAATTTTTTAGCGAGAAACCATGTGTGATTGTCTTTCCTGGATTCGCACCTTAACAAGAATCATTTGAATTAAAAACAGAATGAAAGGTTGTCGAGTCAATCTTGTGAGTTGCAAGTTCTGCTCGCTTATCTTTTAGCAATTCGAATATTTTTCGCCACAAGAGCTCATTTTCTCGCCAAAAATTTAAATCGACTTGGAGAACGATTGTGAGTAAATCGCCGGGAAAGTAATTTGCTTCCACCAATATGTCCAGATTTAATTGTTCAATCGCCAATGGCATAAGGTATTTCAAAGAAAACCCCTGGCCAATCATTAGCCTTAAATCATCAACAGTAAATTCGCTGATAGGGGTTCTACACAATTCCAAACAACGTCGTACCATCGGTGTGGTCCCGTGCTGGGGATCACCGTAGTCTTTTTTATCGAGACTTTGAATTGTTTTAGTGCGCCAATTTATTTCTGGAAATTCGCTTTTAGGCATTCGAAAACGGCTAGTTTGCGTCGGAAATTAGAACTGAAATTTCATGCAGCAAGTCTGATAAGCGGTATTGAATAGTATCCCAGACTATCAGGTTATTGATACCAAAGTATTCGTGAATGATAAAATTGCGAAAGTCCTTGATAATTCGCCATTCTACATTTGGATGCAACTTTTTGAAATCATCTGGAATTCTCGAAGCTGCTTCACCAATAATCTCAAAATTTCTTTCAACCGCGTCTTTGGTCTTCGAATCAGCCTCATAGGATTCAAAGGTCATCCCTGCGGTATACTCCAAGATTTTGCTTATCGAGACCTGAATGTCAAGGAGAAGAAGAGATAGAATACGCTCAGACATGAATCAGACTTTTCTCAACGTAAGGTAAATACTGAGGCTTTATTCCCCTACGGGAAACAACATCGACCTTCTGTTTAAATGTGTCTTCGAGGTCATGGGCGAGACGTATATATTCAAAACCATCAATCCTTTTATTGAAATCGACAAGAATATCAATGTCGCTTTTTTCATTAAAGTCTCCCCTGGCATAGGAGCCAAAGATGCCCAATTCGGAAATTGGATACTTGTTCTGCAGGTATTCCTTTTTTTCCTTCAAAATGGCCAATATTTGGTTTGTCGTGTACATCGAATTCAAATATAGCAAAAATAATTTGGCAATTTAGGTTTTAATTTGATCTTCAACGGTTTAGATTCTACAGTTGCATGGATTTGCAAATAAAATTACCTTTCTTGTTCATCCTCATAGCTTTTTTATGTAGCATCTGACCAAATTGAATCTAATAAGGTGAGATACGATCTCACAAAATCTAAGACAACTATGAATTGGCTTCTATGCATTGTTGTTCTGCTATCCATTAAGTCCTTTGCACAGGATGCAAAAACGGTAGAATTCGACTCTATTCAGGATGCCCTTGCTGGTCCTACCAAGGTAAAATCGCTTGATCTTTCCAATCAGAACCTTACTAGGTTACCGGCGGAAATCGCAAAATTGACAAGCCTTGAGGAGGTCGATTTGGGTTCAAACCCAAACTTGGACCTTACCCAAGCATTTGACATTCTGAAGCAAATTTCAAGTCTTAAGATTATTTGGTTGAAAGACGGAAAAATAAACGCGATTCCCAACAATCTTTCCCAAATCAAATACCTTGAAGAACTTTATTTGGACAATAACGAATTAAATGCTATTCCGGAACCAATCGAGAAGCTAAATTCATTGAAAATTCTGAGTTTATTCAACAATAAAATCAAAACAGTAAAATTCAAAAAGGGTGACCTCCCCAATCTTATAACTATTGACCTCTGTTACAACCAATTTAAAATATTCCCAGTCGGATTGTCGGTCCTTCCTAATTTAAAACGAATAATTATTTGGGATAATTCAATTTCTGAAATTCCCTCGGGGATCAGGCGGCTTAAGCATATTGAAGCAATAAATCTTGAGGACAATAATTTGAGAGACCTGCCTAGGCAGCTCGGTAGACTGAAGTCAGTTCAAGATTTATCATTACGAGGCAATAAGCTATCGGAGCACAGCCTTGCAGTGATTTTCAAGCTTTCCAATCTAAGGAAACTGGACTTACAAGGTGACAGTATTTCCGTTATCTCAAGAAAAATCACGCGGCTGAAGAAATTAGAAGACTTATCATTATGCGACAATCCATTGGTGGAATTGCCAACTGAGCTAGGGCAGGTTAAGACGCTTCAGCAACTAGGCTTGGGCGATTTGCCTTCGTTAAACTGGGCGACGGCGTTTTCAATTATGGAAAAACTTCCGAACCTGCGCAGAGTCGGGATGTACTCCATGAAACTTTCAAAAATGCCATCTGGATTCGAGAAGCTTCAACAAATTGATACGTTTTGGCTGACATACAATTGGTTCGATAATAATGAAAGGATTCGTATTCAAGAAATGGTGCCGAAAGCCAAAATTGACTTTGATTGATTCAAAAGTAATTCTTACGAATAATCCAGCGGAGAGATAGAAAAACTGGATTTTCGAATCCAGGACGTTACTGAGTCGTCATTTTTTTGTTGCCTGCTGATTGATTTCGTATCTTTAATGATAGAATGTATTGAGTGCTAATCCATTTCTTTGACAAGAGCTCTTTCAAGTTCATCGGTGCCTGTGAGTAAATAGGTGAGTAGCGGTCGGCCGATGATAATAACATATTGAATTTCAATCTCATTCGCCGAAACGGTGCGTCCTGTCTCCCCGACTTTATAAATACTTGATTTTAAAGTAGTTAGGAGCTTTTCGGAGATTTTCCGGACAGCTTTTTGTTTGAGAATAATTGCAAAGCGCCCATAGCCTTAAACGAACTATTAGCAACGGCGCTATTTATTAGTATAGTACGTGTCGTGAGAGCAGGAAATGTTTGCACTTCGCTGATAAATGAACCTCGTGCCTTCCTGCACTAAGCCACCCGTTATGCGCTGCTTTTATTGTCAAATTGTCCTCATTGTTTCGTGGGGTCAACCGTCGTTCATCAAAATTTCTACGTCAAGGCTTTTGTAGCACGTCTGTCGTTGTTTGATTGCCGAGTTGTTCGGCTAATCCAATAAGAAGTCCTTCCACACCACGAATGTAGCAGAGCTTATAAACATTTTCATAATTAACCACTTCACCAACAAGTTCAGCACCATGCTTTGTAAGCCTGGATAACAACTCGTCAAGATGGTCAACCCTAAACATGATTCGGAGGTAGCCAAGCGAATTCACTGGAGCAGTTCTATGGTCACCAATGGTTTGAGGTGCGAAAAATCGTGAAATTTCGAGGCGACTGTGACCGTCAGGGGTAACCATCATAGCAATCTCCACCGACTGATTACCAAGTCCAGTAACTCTTCCGGCCCATTCACCTTCGACCATGGCTCGCCCTTCGAGTTTCAGTCCTATTTCCGTAAAGAAAGAAACGGCATTGTCGATGGACTGTACGACGATTCCAACATTGTTCATTTCTATTAAATTACTTCTTGTCATATTTTCACTTCCATTTAGTTCCAGTTAATCCAATTTTTGTAGAGTGTATCTTCCATATTACCTGCTGCGACTTATCAAAGGGATGCCAGAATAACAAGAATGTCTTTGTTTAACTGATCCAGATTTAGGTGTATAGTATCCCACACTATTATATCATCAATACCAAAATAATCGTGGACAATAATGTTCCTGAAATCTTTCACCTCCCGCCAGTTAACAGAAGGATGTTCATCTCTAAAAGATTTGTCGATTTCAACTGCTTCTCCAATAATAATGACGGGATACCTCTTTCAGACATGAATCAGGCTTTTTTCCACGAAAGGAAGATGACGGGGCTTGATAGCCCGGCGGGAAACAAGATCGATTTTATGTTTGAATAGGTCCTCCAATTCATGCGCTAATTTGATAAATCCGATACCGATGCGACCATTAAAATCGACCAGAATATCAATATCGCTTTTTTCATTGTTGTCCCCGCGAGCATAGGAGCCAAATAGCCCTAATTCAGAAATAGGATAACGCCCTTGCAATTCAGGCTTTTTCCAGCTGAGTAAGTCTAATATCTGGTCCTTAGTGTACATAGAGCAAACCTACAAAAAAAGGGGCGTTCACGCAAACGGAGCCAGTCAGATTGAAATTCGCTTACGACCTAATGGTAAGACTGGCCGCTCGAATTTCGAATCCAGGCTGTTCTTCGCGGTTATTATTTTTTTGTGCCTACTGGATGATTTGATACCTTTAATCACAGAATATACTTGACGATAATTCATCTCTTTAACAAGAACAGGTTTTTTTTGATAAGCTGAGAAGATCGGCCGGATGCGCGGCTCACGCCTTGAATGCGAAACTGAACAGGCTGCCCTCCCCGGGGGCACTGCTCACGTGGATTTTTCCGCCCTGCGCTTCGATGAATTCCCGGGAAATGGCCAATGCCAACCCCATCCCGGCCCCGGGCAGGCCGCCCGGCATTTTGAAGTACCGGTCAAAGATATGCGGCAGGTATTTTTCTTCGATCCCCTTCCCATGGTCCTTTACGCTGAACACCACCTGTCCGTTTTCACGTTTAACGTCCACTTCGACAGTACCCGGAGAAGGTGAATATCGCACGGCATTGGAAAGCAGGTTAATAAGCACCCAGGTCGTCTTCTCCGCATCCAGCGTTATGGAGGACAATCCCGGTTCAATCCTCACGTTCATTGATACGTCCGCCTGCCTGGCCTGGGCCTGCACCGCCTGTACCGCCTGGGTGGCCAGATCTGCCGGTGAAACAGGCCCTTTCTTTAGTTGAATGTTGCCGGTTTCAACCTGCGTTACGTTCAGTAACTCCGCCATTATATTCAGCAGGCGCTCAGTCTCTTCGTTGATATTTCTGAAAATTTCCTGCCGGCTTTCGCCGGAAAGTTCATTGCCGTGCTCCATCAGCTTTTGCGTGTCCTCCCGGATGGAGGAGATAGGCGTCTTCAGCTGATGAGACAGGCTAGCGATGAAGTTCGTTCTGGCTTCATTGAGCTGATGGAACAGGGTAACATTCCGTAATACGATAACATGCCCGATCACTTCGCTATTGTTCGTAACATCCTGGATATCCCTGCTGAAATAGCATTCTTTATTATCGGCAAAGATGTTCAGGTCTTTATTGTCAGTCAGCGGTTGCAAGAGCGTCCGCATCAAGTCATTCTTTAGCGCAATATCCGGCGCGTATTTCCCAATTACATCCCGCTCTTTAAGGCCCAGCAGATTTTGGGCCACGGTATTTAGGAAAAGGATATTGCGTTTGGAATCCAGGCCAATGATGGCATCACGCATTTGGTTGATGACTGTTTCGAGGCGGCTCTTTTCAAACTGCAATTCCGCGACCGAACTGTGTTCATAGCTGTCCAGTTTTTCAGCCATGGTATTGAATGCCCCTGCGAGATCGCCAAATTCGTCATTTTGCTTCAGATAGATCCGCTTTCGATAATTCTTATTGGCTATTTCCTCAATACCTTCCGCCAGTGACCGGATTGGCCCAGCCACTATTCCCGGCAGGTTAAAAATGAACGAGAAGGATACAAGCGTTAGAATCGTGAAAACCGTGGTGAGCCAGATCTTCGTCGATTCCGCTGAATTTTCCACCGCGGTATTCTTTCGCTGGATGGCCGCTTCATTCAGGTCCTGAATACGAATCAGCGCCTTCCGGATCAGGGAATAATTCGAGAGGTTTGCCGGTTCTTTCTTCAGTTGGTCGAACCCCCGGCGTAGCTGTTCCGTCGCATCCCGTTCGCCATCTTCGGTAATGTTTCCTTCCTGTTTTTTCAGATTGTCCTCAAAGAGTCGTGCCGAATCCATGCCGGATGAAATGCTCTCCAGTGCCCGCATCATGTTATTGGCGTACGCCAGCGATTCGTAGTTATTTCTCAGGATATTCCGCGCGTCCGCACCTAACTTGTTGATATTGTATAGGCTGAAAATGCCGAAGCTAACGATCTCCATAAACAGGAAGCCGAGGCCCAAAATCAACTTATTCTTTAGTCGCATTCTCATTTCATGACAATATTACAATGTCAATATCCGCAGCCGACAGCTTGTTCAGCATTTGGTTGAATACAGCGGTGCTAAGAATGACGCTCAACAGGTTCAGATGCGGCTTTCCGATACATACGGTCGTAATCCGCATTTCTTCCGCTTTGTCGATAATGCCCTTGGCAATGTTGTTGCTTTTCACCCGGATCACTTCCGCGCCCAATTCGGTGGCCAGCTTGAAATTGTTTATCAGGTGACGCTGAGCCGCCAGGCCGATCTTGTCGCCATCCTCTTTTGGCGTCTGCACATATAAGGCCCACCACTTCGAGCGGTAATAGGAAGCCAGGCGGGCCGTCTTGCGAATTACCATCCTCGCCGTCTCGTGGTTGCTACTGATGCAGGCCATGAAGCGCTCCGGCTGTAGTTGAATGTTGCGCGGCAACTCAGTTTCTATTTTCCGCTCCACCTGGCTGGCGACTTCTTTTAGCGCCAATTCACGCAATTGCAGAATTTTTTCGGACTGAAAGAAATTCTTCAAAGCCGTAGCCACCTTATCGGGCGTGTATATCTTCCCTTCTTTGAGGCGTGCAACCAATTCGTCCGCGGTCAGGTCTATATTCACTACCTCGTCGGCCTGCTGGAGAACGCTGTCGGGAATGCGTTCGGTCACATCCGCCCCGGTAATGCTTTTAACCTCTTCGTTGAGGCTTTCAATGTGCTGGATATTTACGGCACTGATCACATTAATGCCTGAATCCAGGATGTCCATTACATCCTGCCAGCGCTTTTCGTTCTTGCTGCCTTCGATATTGGTATGCGCGAGCTCGTCTACGATAACGATCTCCGGGTGAAGATTCAGGATCGCCTGGACATCCAGTTCGTCCAACTCCTTACCCTTATAGTACAATTTCCGCCGGGGAATGACCGGAAGTCCCTCCAGCAGGTCGTGCGTTTCCTTTCTGCTATGGGTTTCAATGTAGCCGATTTTGACGTCTGCGCCGCTGCGCAGGAGCGCCCTTGCCTCCTGTAACATCCGGTAAGTCTTGCCAACTCCAGCACTCATGCCGATGTATATCTTGAACTTTCCCCGGCGAGACTTCCGGATGAGATCCAAAAATTGTTCGGCTTGTTTTTCCTGGTCAGGCATTTGGCGCGGCGATAACGTGAAAAATATGGCTAAAAGATACTACCTTAAAACCGCACCAGCAAGGCCAGTATGATCCGCGACTCGGAATTCACGAGGTCCGGGGTCCAGCCGCCCCAACTGCTTAGCGGCGGTGCGATCGACGCACCATTGGACGCATACGTGTATCCGCCCACATTGGTGTATCCCGACGGTGAAGTCACCCCTCCATGACCCGCAAAATAACCTGTCAACGCTGTTGTGCCCGGTGCAGGGTCCATGGAATTCACCTTCCGGTGGACGTATTCAAATTTAACCGTAATGTTATCTTTCGGCATATAATCCAGGGAGGTACTGTAATCCCATGCGTCAAACGTCGAACCGGGTCCGGTCTGCTGCTGGTACAAGGTATCTGCATAGCCGGTTGGCGCCAACACCAGATACTGTCCCGGGTTGTGCATATAACCGCCTCCCACCGTCCACGCGAAATGCTGCTTTTCTCCCAGCCAAAGCCGGTTATAGACCATGCCGCTGATAAAGTCCTGGGCCGGCCGGTATCCTGCCGTGCCCTTTGTCCCGCTGCCAAAGGGACTCACTCCGTCTCCATTCTCGAAACCGATATCGCCGGTGAACGAAAACGCTGCCTTGGTCACGAATCCATGCTTGCGATTGAGATAGCGCAGCTGGTAGCTGTTGTCACTATGGATCCGCCACCGGTGCGCGGCACCTTCATCATCCTTGCCGTAATAGAAGTTGGCCACATAGTCCACCGTCTCCTTCGGCCGGTAATAGATGGAGAACCCAGCGCCCGGCGAATTATTGAACATCCCATAGCTCTGCCAGCCGTTAATCAACCATAGTTCCACCTTTAACTTATCGGATGGAAAGGTCTGTAATCGGAGCCCATTGAAAAACCAAGGCGTATTATCGGATGTGTAGGACGGTTGATAGCCCCAGTTCTCTGTGTTATTGTAGGAAAACAGCCCGATATACGACATGAAGATCCCTGCATCCAGGTTGATGCCATGCCAGGTGTCCCAGTGGTAGCCGGCATATGCCTCGCTGATATACCGGTAAATGGTTTGCAGGTCATACTGGCCCTTATACGAGCTCCCGTCGTTGCGTGGAACCACCGTACTCCGCGTGCCGAACTGCATCATGATCCGGCCCCGGACGTTGTTGACATGGATATCCCCACCAAAACCGAGAAAGGAAAGCTGCAACTCGTTATTTCTCGATAAGGCAGTACTGCCTACGACTGTGTTGTCAATGGGACTGTTGTAAGAGTGAGTATAGTTCAGGTCCAGTGTGATGTCACTTGTGAAATACTTACTGTCGATCAGCGGCGGGCTCGTCTTGCGGCTGGTGCCGTTCAGCCAGGAAAAATCCCCGAAAGCAAAAGGTGCACTGGCCGGTGCCTTCGTCAAGGCTGTGGAAGCTGAGTCCTGTGCAAAGCTGCTGCCAACGATCAATGCCGTACTAATACAAAAAATAACTCTCTTAAGCATATATAAAATTTTTAAAAACATGTTCAATTCTATTATCATCGGTCTATTGTCACCTGGATGCCATCGTATCCAGTGCCATATTCAGTCGGAGCACATTCACCCTCTCCGTGCCGAATAGTCCCAGCAAGGGTTTTTGGGTGTTTTGCTCTATGAGTCTGTGGATGTCCGCTTCGCTGATCTTTCGTAGTTCGGAAATGCGCTTTACCTGCACGTAAGCGGCTTCCGGCGAGATATCCGGGTCCAGCCCGCTCCCTGATGCAGTTACCAGATCGGAAGGGATCTCTTCTTTCTTTACCCCGGGATTGTGCGCCAGAAAGGTATCAATGCGCGATTGCACATCCTTTAGATAGTCCGGATTCGAAGGCCCCTTGTTGCTCGCGCCGCTACCGGCTGCGTTATAGCCCACTGCCGAAGGCCGGCTCCAGAAATAGCTGTCCTTTGTAAAGGCCTGGCCTTCCAGGGCATACCCTACGACCTTGCCGTTCAATGTTACCGTCTCGCCTTTGCCTTTGGCAGGCGCTGCCTGTGCAAAGCCCCAAATGATCAGCGTATAAATTCCGCAAAAGAAGACAATACATATCAGTGTCAATCGAATCGAGGGCAGAATAAGTTGTTTCATACAATTTCTTTTTTTAGAACCAAATTGAGACGACCAGGTCAATCAGCTTGATCCCGATGAACGGAACAATGACCCCGCCGAAGCCATATACCAGCAGATTCCGGCGCAGCAGGACGCTGGCGCCCAGGGGCCGGTAGGTCACGCCGCGCAAAGCGAGGGGTATCAGCAACGGAATGATAATGGCGTTGAAGATCACGGCCGACAAGATGGCGCTCTCCGGACTATGCAGGTGCATAATATTCAGGCCCTGAAGGGCAGGGATCGATACGATGAACAAAGCAGGCACTATGGCAAAATACTTTGCCACGTCGTTTGCGATAGAAAACGTCGTCAGCGTGCCCCTGGTCATCAGCAATTGCTTGCCGATTTCCACGATTTCGATCAGTTTGGTGGGGTCGTTGTCAAGGTCAACCATATTACCGGCCTCTTTAGCGGCCTGTGTGCCGCTGTTCATGGCGACGCCCACATCTGCCTGTGCAAGAGCCGGAGCGTCGTTCGTTCCGTCGCCCATCATAGCGACCAGCTTTCCACCATACTGTTCCTTCCGGATGTATTGCATCTTGTCTTCCGGCTTGGCTTCGGCTATATAGTCATCCACGCCGGCCTTTTCGGCAATGAACTTGGCTGTCAAAGGATTATCGCCGGTTACCATCACGGTCTTTACACCCATCTTGCGAAGCCTCTGGAATCGTTCCTGAATACCCGGCTTTATGATATCCTGAAGCTCGATAACTCCCAATACCCGTTCATTACGGCTAACCACCAGCGGTGTACCCCCATTGCGCGCAATCTCCTTTACTCTCTCGTCTGTTTCCGCAGGGAAGGGATTACCCGCTCTTGAGACCATATTTCGGATGGCATCCGACGCCCCTTTCCGGATACGCAGCGCTTCCGGCGAAGAAGAGGAGGCCGGAACATCGATGCCGCTGCTACGGGTTTCGGCAGTGAAAGCAATAAACCGGATGCCTTTTTCCTGCTGAAATACCGGCGGTTTTATTCCGGCGGTACCGGCAAGTTCCACAATCGACTTGCCTTCCGGCGTATCGTCAGCCAGCGAGGCCAGCAGGCAAGCTTCAATAAAAACCGGTGTATCCACGTTGTTGGCCGGCCAGAAATGGGTAGCCTTGCGGTTTCCAATGGTGATGGTGCCGGTCTTATCCAGCAGCAGGGTATCGATATCGCCTGCCGTCTCCACCGCTTTCCCGCTTTTGGTAATGACATTGGCGCGCAAGGCCCTATCCATTCCCGCGATGCCGATCGCGCTCAGAAGGCCGCCGATTGTAGTCGGGATCAGGCAAACGAAAAGGGAAATGAATGCTGCGATCGTAATCGGTGTGCTGGCATAGTCGCCAAACGGCTTGAGCGTTACACAGACGATGACGAAGATGAGCGTGAACCCAGCCAGCAGGATCGTCAGGGCGATCTCGTTAGGTGTTTTCTGGCGCGAGGCTCCTTCCACCAGGGCAATCATCTTATCCAGGAAGCTTTCTCCCGGTTCCGTCGTCACTTTCACCCTGATCTTGTCGCTCAGCACTTTTGTGCCGCCCGTGACCGAAGACTTATCTCCTCCGGCTTCTCTTATCACCGGGGCGCTTTCTCCCGTGATGGCCGATTCATCGATCGTCGCAAGGCCTTCTATGATCTCCCCATCCATGGGAATGATATCTCCTGCTTCGCAAATAAAGATGTCCCCTTTTCTCAGCTGGGAGGAGGGTACGACTTTTACTTCGTTCACAAAGACCTCTCCTACCGGGAATACCTTTTTTGCCGGTGTGTCTTCCCTTGTCTTGCGAAGGCTGTCAGCCTGCGCCTTGCCTCTTGCCTCGGCAATCGCTTCGGCAAAATTGGCAAAAAGCAGCGTGAGCAAGAGGATGATAAATATCAGCAGGTTATAGGCAAGCCCGCCTTGCGACTTTTCACCCGCCATGATCCAAATACACACTGCCAACATGATAGCAGTGCCGATCTCCACCGTGAACATGACCGGGTTTCGGAACATCAGCCTCGGATTCAGCTTCACAAAAGACTGGCCCAGGGCTTCTTTTACCAGCCCCGGTTCAAAAAGTCTGTTGCTTCTTCTATGCTTTGACATTATAGTTCAGTTTTCTTTGTTTTATTAACGAATGCCGAAGTATTCTGCGATCGGCCCCAGCGAAAGGGCGGGAAAGAAGGACAGTGCCGCAACGATGAGGATCACCGACAAGACCATTATGCCGAAGGTTCCCGTCTCCGTTTTCAAGGTGCCCGCACTTTCCGGAATGTATTTCTTCCTGGCCAGAATGCCGGCGATCGCAACCGGACCGATGATTGGCAGGAAGCGCGACAGCAACATCACCGTGCCGCACGCGATATTCCAAAAAGGTGTGTTATCGCCCAGCCCCTCGAAGCCCGACCCATTGTTGGCAGAAGAGGAAGTAAACTCATATAGCATTTCTGAAAAACCGTGATTGCCCGGGTTGTTCAGCCAGGCTGCATAGCCCTTCGGATCACCGGCGTAGATATGGGATGACAAGGCGGTGGCGGCCAGGATCAGCAAGGGGTGCAGCAAAGCAATAATTGATGCGATCTTCATCTCCTTCGCCTCGATTTTCTTTCCCAAAAATTCCGGCGTTCGCCCTACCATTAGTCCCGATATGAATACGGCTATTATGACAAAAATGTAAAAGTTCAGGAAGCCCACTCCCACCCCTCCGTAAAAGCAATTGACCATCATGCCGAGCATGGTGAACATTCCTGTAAGGGGCGTTAGGCTGTCATGCATGGCGTTAACCGAGCCGTTGGAAGTCACCGTGGTGCAAATGGCCCAATAGGCCGATGCTGCCGAGCCAAACCGCGTTTCCTTACCTTCCATGCTGCCCATTTTCTGTGCAATGCCCATGCGGCCGATGGCGGGATTGCCTTTTAGCTCCAGGTATATGGAAGGGATAACGAACAAGAGAAACCCGACTGTCATGACCCCGAATATTACCCAGGCCAGCCTTTTCCGCTTCAGCATATAGCCCATGGCAAATACCATGGCGATTGGGATGAGGATAATGCTGATACATTCCACCATATTCGTGAAATAGCTGGGGTTCTCGAATGGAACCGCTGAGTTGGCGCCGAAAAATCCACCGCCATTGGTCCCCAACTGCTTGATCGCGATCATTGCAGCCGCGGGACCCCGGCTCACACTCACCGTGTCACCTTGCATGGAAATGAACTGCGCCTTCCCTTCGAAGTTCATTGGCGTACCATTAAATACCAATATAAGTGCTACTATTATCGATAGGGGTAGCAGTACGCGGGTGGAAGACCGTACCAGCAGTACAAAGAAATTCCCCAGTTTTTCCGTCGTCCTTTCCTTCATTGCCTTAAAGACCACTGCGCAGGCCGCCATTCCTGTTGCCGCACTGAGGAACTGCCATAGCATGAGCACCAGCTGTCCCAGATACGACATCCCCGATTCACCCGCATAGTGTTGCAAATTTGTATTCGATACGAAACTAATCGCGGTGTTGAAGGCCAGATCGCCGCTCATAGATGGGTTCGCATCCGGGTTAAGCGGCAGCCAGCTCATATTGGTGAGCACGAACATCGACAGCAAGAACCAAAATACGTTTAACGTAAGCATGGCCACCAGGTGCTGTTTCCACGTCATTTCGCGGTCAGTCCGAATCCCCCCCAGTTTGTAAAAAAGTTTGTCAAGCGGATTGAGCACCGGGTCGAGCCAGGTCTTTTCTCCCTCGTATACCTTTCCCATATACCGGCCCAGCGGAATTGCCAGCAATACCAGCAGAATATACATGACAACCACGCCCAAAATTTCCGTGTTCATAAATTGTTATTTTGATTGTCTTAGAATTTTTCCGGTTTAACCAGTACATAGCACAGGTAGACAAAAACCAGGATGGCGATAATGAATAATAGAGTCATGGGTTAAATTTTTTCAAATACATCTATGGATTTAAAAAAAACCGCAAAGCAAAGACATCCGGCGGCAACAAGAATTAAGGTGAGCATAGCGACGACTTATTTATGAAAAAAAAGTTTGAGTTTTAGGTACACCAAATATATCAGCGCAAGGGCCATCAGCCAAAGCAGAAGCACCACGGTAGTTTCAATTAGTCGATTCTTTTTTAAAGCCATTACTGCAAGGATCCGGGTTGACAATTCGGTGTACCGGATGCACTCATTGCCCAACTCCTGTGCCCTATTCCTGTGCATCCGATCATGGATTCGGAAGACATTGGTAATCAAATAAGTCTATCAATATTTGCCATTTTCCAAACCTGGTGCATCGAAGCCAACCCTTCCATTTTGGAAAAGAAGACCCCTACAATGAAAGGACGCTGACCTGCTTCTGTAAATGCAACCGTGATCCAATTGGCTGCCATATTCGTTGTGAAGCTATCCCCTTGACAAGTTCATTCCATTGACGCAGGTCATAACCGAAGGTCATTTTAGATGAGTTTCATCAACATCTTGAGGCAGCCTTTGATAACTGCGAGGCCACCGCGACCATCGGACTTGAAGTAATGCGGCGCCCGACTGTCGTCGGGAGCCTGTCAAAATGAAGCATTGTTTGTCAAAACGGAAAGGTAATTTCAGGGAAGCTTGCAGCTAATGGATTGAAAGGAAGTTGGTTAAAAACCCGGAATAGATTTGGCCTTTTCTCGCTGACGGCGGTGGGCCTGGTATCCCGGGTTCTACTGATGCCAAAAGGGAGTTTACGACTATGACAAGATATATTATTTTCGATAATGAAGGCCGCACCTCCGATCGATATACTATTATTAACCGGAGTTCCGGTGATGTTTTCGCCGCATCCGAACAAGCCGAAAAGGAAATCTCAGGCAGATTTTGCGGTAACTGCGCCGACCATCGGGTCGCATTATACGGCGCTGGCTGGCGCCAAATGCCACTCAGCCAAAGGATAATAGACGCGGAGACGAACAATTATGTTCGCAATGCCCAACTTGACCCCAGCTGGTTGGGGAAAGAACTTCCGCAACAGCAGTGTCCTTTGAATCTCCTGGCATACATAGAGATCCTGGATAAAATGCCCCGCGACGAACGTCAACGGTTCGCAGGAATTTCCTACATCGGACCGGAAAAGGACGGCGTGCTTTCGAAACAGGCTTTGGCGCTTTAGCGAATCGATAAAAATCGGAACGAGGCAGGTTGCGGGAGGTTCAATTGGCGTCTTCCTGAACGATGATCATCGGGTTGGGTTAACCGGTTTTAGTTTCAGAAGCAACATTTATTCGGCAGAGTCCCGCTGACCGGCATTTTAAGCACGTACACATCCCCGCTTGCGGGATATTTGACCAAATCAGCTGCGCTGAGATCCTGTCGCGCAGAGGTGATCAACAGATAATCCAGGGCGGGCCCCACGAAGGCGCAGGAGGTCACGTGGGGAACCGGCAGCCCGACTTTACCGATGCACCGGCCATCGTTTGGATCCCAGCGATACACGCCAAAGCCGCCCCAATGGGCAATCCAGAGCATCCCTTCGACATCTATCGCCATTCCATCGGGGGAGCCCATTTCATTTGGGATGTTAATGATATCCCTTTCAAACGCGATCCGGCCGGTATCCACATCAAATAGAAAACATTGCACCTTTTGAGTGGGGGTGTCTATATAAAACAACCGGGTATTGTCCAACGACCAGGCCAATCCGTTTGAAATGGTCACCCCGGTTTGCCGGCTTTGGCCCTCCATGTTTTCATCAACGCAATAGAGCGAACCGGCCCCTTGCTTAAAAGAGCGATCCATAGTACCTAACCAAAGACGGCCCTTGCTGTCGACCTTACCGTCGTTGATCCGGTGATTGTCCTTATCTCTCTCAATATTCATCAGCCAGTGCAGCGTATCCGTGTCAAAATCGTACCTGGCTAACCCGCCTTCCAACCCCAATATCAACCGGTCATGCTTATCCTGCACCACCAGGGAAACGCGATGCGGCAATGTTCTAAAGGCGGTTGCACCGGTCGCCCAATGATGCTCAAAGATTTTTCTCTCTTCAATGTCCACCCAAAAGCAACTATTTCGCGCTGCATGCCAATATGGACCCTCGCCCAAATTACACCGGGATGGGTACAAAACGGTTGCCTGTAAATTCATGGACTCCAGGTTTAGTGAGACATTTGTGGCCAGAAATCGGCCATTTTCTTTCTGATGAACGATACACTTCTTTCCAATTGTTCCATGCCTTCCACCCCATCCTCTATGCTTATCCACCCATCGAATTGCACCTTTTTCAATTCCGAAAATATGGCATCATAGTCATTGAGCCCCTTGCCGATCTCTCCATGGCTCAGCCGCCTGGCATATCCGGCCGATCCTTCTTCCTCTTTGCGCAGGTCCTCGATGGTCCCTTCCTTTAGGTAGCGGTCGCTTGCATGCATCGTTTTCACCCGATGGGCAACCCTTTTTAGGAGTTCAAGGGGGTCCTCCCCGGCCAGGAATGCATTACTGGGGTCAAAGTTTACCCCAAAATTCGGATGATCGATATGATCCAACAATTCACAGAAAAGGTCCATTTTCCGGACAAACTCCGGGTATTCCCAAAAATCATCCTTGTAGTGGTTCTCGATGACCAGGGTGATATTTCGTTCAGCGGCATACGGCAGACATTTCCGGATACAATCGACTGCCAGGTTCACCCCCTCGTCCCTGGACAAAGCGGGTCTTCCCTGCCCGGACAACACCCTGCAATAAGACCCTCCAAGCGCGCAGGTCATGTCTATCCAATGCTTCTGTTTGTTTATCTCTATCAGCCGGAATGCTTCATCGGGATGCGTGAAATCCGGGGAGCAGCACATCATAGGGATTGTCTTTCCATGACCTTCTACCATGGAACGAAAAAGCGGCCAGTTCTTTCTATCGCTCATCTCGATAAATCCGGCATACCATTCAAGGCCATCTACATCGAGGTGTACCGCCAGATCGATCCAGTGAGCCAGCTTCATGGTGCCATCCTTGCATAAGGCGTGCATAAATGCTTTGGGGAATACCGCTAATTTTGGCATAGCACTATTTTGATCCACCTTCCGGCGGCTTCACGGCCGGGATCGTCGTCGGGTCTTTTGGCGGGTTCCTTCCAATAAATGGATATTGCTCCAGGTCGACCACTTGCCCGCTGATCGGGCCGCAGTCATCGGAAAGCCAATATACAGCGGCTTCCGCTATTTCCTTTGGCCATAAGATCCTGCCTGCGGGCGCATACACGGAGGGGAGGTCTCTGTACCAGTCCTCAGCCAGGCCGTGGCTCTTTTTCCGCAGTTTTTCGGTCTCCGTCAATACCCAGCCGGGATTGACCTGGTTCACGCGGACGCCATATTCACGATGAAGGGTATCGCCCAAATTCCGGGTCATCGCCATCAAGGCGCCTTTGGTAATACTGTAGGCCAGCAGGTCAGGTTCGCCGCTGTAGGCATTCACCGAGCCGATATTGAGAACGGCTCCATGTTGAGCGGTCAGATAAGGAAGTGATGATCTGATCAGCATTAATGGCGCAATGGTATTTACTGCCAGGAGCCTTTGGACAAAGGCCCTGTCGGTACTATGGATATTGGAAGAGGCTACAATAGCTGCATTATTGACGACGGCATCCAATTTTCCAAACGTTTTTATCGCCAGTTTGGTCAGGCGATCGGTAGCGCCTTCTTCCGCCAGGTCTTCTATATGCAATACCGCCTTTTCCTCCCCCAATTCGCCGAGTACTTCCGCTCCCCAATCTTCTTCCAGGCCATGCACCACCACCTTTGCGCCCTCGGCAACACAACGTAAGGCAATTGCTTTACCAATGCCCGTTGTGCTCCCGGTCACAATGATCACCTTATTTTTCAATCTCATACTAAACGGGCTTTAATACGCTCTTTACTATTTCACCATGGTGCATTTTTTCAAATGCCTCTTTCCATTCTGTGATCGGCCATATGCCGCCGATTATAGGCTTCACGTCCAACCGACGGGAAGAAAGCAGGTAAATCACTTTTTCCCAAACAGGCCAGTTGTGGCTAAAGCTCCCTTGCAGCGTGACATTTTTTTGCACAAGCGGGTCGAGGGAAAAAGCCATGGGCTGCGGGCCCCAACCTACTTTGGTAATATGACCATTCGGCCTCACCAATTGCAGGGCGATCTTCAGCGTAATGCTTGTCCCTGCCGCATCTATCACCACATCCGCGCCGAGGCCATCTCTCTTCAAGGACCATTCGGCGGCGTCCCCTTTAACAATATCGCAACCGTATCGTGCAGCAACATTCAGCCGGTGGGTGTCATTCTCCAAGCCCACGATGGCTACCTCCGCTCCGCAAAGTTTGGCCATTGCAGCGCAAAGTATTCCAATGGTCCCCGGTCCCAGCACCAGTACCCGGTCGCCGGGACGAATGTGCGAATTGACCGCCACGGCGTTGTAGGCGACGCAACAGGGTTCGGTCAGACACGCCTCTTCCATGGGAAGGCTCTCCGGCACCCGGTGCAGGCATCTGGCCGGCACCCTTACATACCTTGTCATGGCTCCATTTACCCCATAGCCGAACCCTTTACGGCCGGGGTCCAGGTTGTAGAACCCTGCCCTCGCGAGCGGGTTATTCGGGTCAATGACGGCGGCAGTTTCGCTAACCACGCGGTCTCCTTCCCTCCAATCCTTTACAGATTCACCGGTGGCTACGATATGGCCGCCAAATTCGTGGCCGAGCACCACGGGATAGTTGACCGGCCAACTGTGATCTGCCGTCCATTGATGAAGGTCGCTTCCGCAAACGCCGACATTTGCAACCTCCAACAACACGTCATCCTGACCGATCAGCGGTCTTTCCAATTCCCTCAGTTCAACAGCGCCTTTTGTGGGTGCGTAATTTACAACCGCTGCTGAAAGATTTCCTGATGTCATTCGCATTAATTGACTATTGGAAGATTGTTCCATTGCGCATTTCCCCATAGGCATGAATCTTTTCACAGATCATGCGAAGAGATTCTTCCAGATTTCCGCCGGCGGCCTTAAAAGCATCTGCATCGATAGTGAGCGGGGCGCCCAAAACAACCAACGGAGCACCATAAGCAGGACATTGAATGGCCTGCTCCAGGGACAAACCGCCGACCGCCTGCACCGGTATCCTGACGGCGCCGACCACTTCCTTTAATTGATCCAACGGACTCGGCATTCTCCTTCCTTTAGCTGCTATGCCCCTCCGTTCGTCATATCCAATATGATGGATCACAAAGTCGCAACCCAGGTCCTCCAGCCACTTTGCGGCACTCACCATGTCCGGGCAACCCAAATTATCTCCCATTACCCCGACCCCAAGATCCCTTCCAGCCTTCACCACGCATTTTATCGTCTCTTCGTGGGCCCTTGCCATTACTACTACATGGGTGGCGCCGGCCTTCGCCATCATTTCTGCTTCCAGATAACCGCCATCCATGGTCTTCAGATCGGCAACGATCGGTACAGCCGGAAAAGCCTCCCTTAATTTTTTCACCCCATGCAACCCTTCGGCCAGAATAAGGGGGGTACCCGCCTCCAGCCAATCTACGCCGGCCCGCAGAGCCAGAGCGGCCGTTTCCAACGCTTCACCGATGTCCGTCAGATCCAGAGAGATTTGCACGATGGGCTTCATTGCCACCTTATTTGACAACGAATTTAACGTCTTAGCAGTTAGATACGGCGCTTTTTGTTGTCGCTTGCTTAACCGGGACCAGGTGTCCGGTATGGCAACCGGTGCGAAAATGGACCATACGATGTTGCGAAACCGGACATCGGCAAGGGCCGGGGAATTTGCAGCAGATTGATTGTTAGCGTGCCAGAAAAATGGTATCTTTTTGGCAGCGTTTCTCCCATATCCAAAAATCGACGCCGTGTTCAGCAATTTTCTTCGAATCGCCATTCGCAGTCTTCAGAGACACCGGACAAATTCGGTTATCAATATTGCCGGTCTCGCCACCGGCATGGCCATCACCCTCGTCATCGGCCTTTGGATTGCCGACGAGTGTTCGTTTGACCACTATCATTCCAACCATTCCCGTATCGTTCAGGTCATGGTCCGACAGGACGTCACCGGCAATACCCTCCGCCATCTAATCGCCTCGGGCTATACCGCCATGGCCGGTTATACCATCTCCACGGCGCTTGGACCCGCCATGCGCACCGGCTTTGACGACATCTTCGAAAAAACCGCCATGGTAACCCACTACCAAAGTCCTTCCCTGCTGAACGTCGGCGACAAGGCCATTTCCTGCGCGGGCGAGTGGGCCCAATACACCTTCCCCGAAATTTTCGGTTTCCGGATGCTTTTGGGAACCACCCGGGCTTTAAAAGACCCTTCTACCGTGCTGATCTCGAAAAGCACCGCCACCGCGCTATTCGGGCATGACAATCCCCTCGGGAAGATCATCCGCAGAGATGCGAAAAGTACCTTTGCCGTCGGCGGCGTATACGAGGACCTTCCACGCAATAGCACCTTTTACGGTACAGGCCTTCTCCTGCCCTGGAACATGAAAGAGATGCGCTGGCTGAATCAGAACACCGACTGGAACGATCACAGCGCCGCCATGTACGCCCTCCTCGCGCCAAACGTGACCCCTGAACAAGCTACGGCCCGGATCAAGTTCCTCCCGACCAGTCATGTCAATATCCCCGATGCGAAAGAATACCTAATGACCTACCCGCTGGATCGTATCCACCTCCATGGCGATTTCAAGTTCGGCGTTCCTGACGGAGGTCGGATCCGTTTCGTATGGTTTTTCGGGCTCATCGGCGGCTTCGTTCTTCTCCTGGCCTGCATCAATTTTATGAACCTGTCCACTGCGCGCAGCGAACGACGCGCAAAAGAGGTTGGCATCCGGAAGACCATCGGGTCGCTCCGCAGCCAGCTGATCGGCCAGTTCCTCGGTGAATCCATTCTATTCGCCCTGATCGCGTTGTCTGTCGCGATGCTTTTCGCCAGGCTGTCCCTTCCCTTCTTCAATTCCCTTTCCGCAAAGGATATGCATCTACCCGTTAGCGATCCGGTCTTTTGGCTTTACGCCATCGCCTTCGCCATATTCACCGGCATTCTCGCCGGCAGCTATCCGGCCTTTTATCTGTCGGCTTTCAGGCCGGTAAAAGTGCTCAAGGGATTGTTTCGTGCCGGCCGGTCGGCTACCATTCTCCGCCAGGTGCTGGTGACGTTGCAGTTTACGATTTCCTTGTCGCTGGTCATCGGGACCATCGTTGTCTTTCGGCAGATCATGTTTGCAAAGGACCGGCCCCTGGGCTATACCCGCGAAGGACTGGTCACGATCCCCATCAACACCGACACCTTAAGGCAACATTATGATGCGTTACGCAACGAACTCCTGGCAAGCGGCGTGATCAGCAATGTCGCCCAGTCCTCGCTCCCTACCACCGGTTTTCTAAACGGCAACCCTGCCAAATGGAAAGGCCAGACCGAGGATCAAAAGATGATCATGTTCAACAATGTGAATGTTTCCCCTGAATTCGGACCTACGGTCGGTTGGAAAGTATTGCAGGGCCGGGATCTTTCACGGGACTATCCCACCGACTCCAGCGCTGCGCTCCTCAACGCGGCAGCCGTGCGGGCCATGGGAATCGACGACCCTGTCGGCCGGCAAATCGAGTTCGCCCCGTTTGGAGAACCCCTCAAAACGTATCACATCGTCGGCGTCGTGGGGGATATGCTCGCCAACTCCCCATATGAGGCCATCGGCCCCGCTATCTTCCTCGGCGACGGCTGGCTGGCCGAAATGACCATCCGTATCCGCCCCGGCATCTCCGCACATACCGCTCTGGCCGCGATGGAAAAGATCTTCAAAAAGTTCAATCCGGCGAGCCCGTTCATCTATCGATTCAACGATGAGGATTATGCGCAAAAATTTGCGGCCGAGAGTCAAATCGGCAGCCTTGGCGCCGTCTTTGCCGGACTGGCCATCTTTATCTCCTGTCTGGGCCTTTTCGGGCTTGCCTCCTTCATGGCGGAGCAACGTACCCGGGAAGTAGGGGTGCGCAAGGTGCTCGGCGCGGGTGTTTTCGATGTCTGGGTGCTCCTCTCGATGGATTTCCTCAAGTTAGTGCTGCTCTCCCTGGTTATCTCGATGCCGCTGGTCTTCTACGGCATGCATCGCTGGCTGGGAAGTTACCCCATTCATGCACCTCTCTCCTGGTGGATCTTCGCGTCCGCGGGTGCCGGTATCCTGGCGATCACTTTGCTTACCGTGAGCTATCAGTCCCTGAAAGCCGCGTTTATGAATCCGGTCCACAGCCTGCGGGTGGAGTGATTTTTTGCCGTGCGCGGAATAAAATAATATTCTTATCTTGACGTAAGATAACTAACTATTATATCATGTTCAAACAACTGTTCACCGCCCTTCTGATCCTGTGCATTTCCCAATCTGCAAACGCGCAAATTGAGATCGACCGGCTGTCGTTTAAAGGGTTCAATGCGATCGGCTTCGGGGGCTTTTTCAACCTTGCTTTTCCAGTTACCGACGCGGACTACATCACCGCCGAGCTGGGGTTAAGCGCTTTCTCCAACAACGGAAGCAGCGTCGTCACCGCCCCGCTCCTCGCCGGATACCGGTTCACCATCGACCGGTCCGGGACCGGCTTTTATCTTGAACCGAATGCCGGATACGGATTTGCGGCCACGGATATTCAGCTACCCAATTCACAAGGGATATATTCGGATGCGAAGATTTCCGGCGCCGCGGCAGGATTGACATTCGGCTATCTCTTTCAACCCGGGGGAAGGATCCAGTTTAACCTGGGCATCCGGTACGAGCACATTTTCGGAAGTGATTTTGCGCCGGATATTTTTTCATTTCGGATAGCGCATGCTTTCACGTTCGGCAGACGGGATTCTTCTTATTAAGGCGGCATTTTTATTTATCTTCCGATAACTCTCCTGGTATATCTTTGCCTTTGCGGAATGAAAATGGACGAAAATTGCCTACAACGATTTTTCCTACCTTCACCTTCAAAACCACACATCACATGAGCCGCGAAATAAAGAAGGAGGAGATCCGCCAGGAGGTCTTCGACCTTTACGACGACTACGCCCATAGCCGTATAACCAGACGCGATTTTATGGAGAAGCTCTCTATCTATGCCGTAGGCGGCCTAACCGTCACGGCATTAATGAGTGCAATGATGCCCGATTACGTGAACACCCTCCAGGTTAAGCCCGACGATCCCCGCATAAAATCAGAATATATCAACTATGATTCGCCCAAGGGAGGTGGAACGATAAAGGCGCTCCTCTCCAAACCGGCCGATCCTACTAGAAAACCCGGCGGAGTCGTGGTGGTCCACGAAAACCGGGGGCTTAACCCATATATCGAGGACGTAGGCCGGCGGGTGGCCCTTGCCGGTTTCATCTCCATCGCTCCGGATGCCCTGACTCCCCTGGGCGGCTATCCCGGCAACGACGACAAGGGCCGCGAAATGCAGGCAAAACGAGACAAGAATGAAATGCTGCAAAATTTTATCGATGCCTTTGAATACCTCCGGAAAAGCCCGGACTGCAACGGGAAGGTTGGGGTGGTCGGTTTTTGCTTTGGGGGTGGAATCGCGAACCAGATGGCGGTCCAGGTTCCCGACCTGGCTGCGGCGGTTCCGTTTTACGGCTCCCAACCTCCCGCCGAAGACGTTCCGAAAATAAAAGCTCCGCTGCTCCTGCACTACGCGGGCCTGGACACGCGGATCACCGACGGCTGGCCGGCATATGAGACAGCCCTGAAAGAGAATAAAAAAGAATATACCGCTTATATCTATCCCAACGTCAATCATGGTTTTCACAACGATACGACGCCTCGGTATGATAAGGACGCCGCGGAGCTGGCCTGGAAACGCACGATCGACTTTTTCACCGCAAAACTAAGCTGAGCGCCGGATGCCCATCGACATTCAACCCACCCTGCAAGACGAGCGGGTCCTGCTGATACCGCTCCGCGAAGATGATTTCGAAGCCCTCTACCAGGTCGCATCCGATCCGAGGATCTGGGAGCAACATCCTAACAGAGACCGGTGGAAAAGGGAAGTATTTGCAAATTTCTTTCAGGGCGCGATGGAAAGTAAGGGCGCTTTTAAGATCATCGATAAAGAGACAGGCGAGGTCGCGGGATGTACGCGCTTTTATGACTACGACGCTGCCCAGCGATCCATTCTCATCGGTTATACGTTCTATGCCACGAAGTTTTGGGGAACAGGCCTGAACCCGAAGGTAAAAAAACTTATGCTAAGCTATATCTTCTCTTTTGTCGACAAGGTGCAATTTCATATCGGTGCGACAAATGTCCGCTCGCAGATAGCTATCGAACGCCTCGGAGCAAGAAAGGCCGGCGAGGTGTCGGTCGCGTACTACGGAGAACCATCAAAGCTGAATTTCGTCTACGAGATCACTTCTCAAACACGACTGCTTCCGGATTAGCTCCCAGTTCCGTCAGCGCACCTGCCAGATCGGCGACCATCTTGTCCGGACCGCAGAGATAAAAAGGCTGCGAAAAGTCCCTGACCTCCTGCTGAAGGAATGTTTTGTCGATCGGTCCTTTCCGGTAGGATGGATTTTCTTCCTTCGTCAGGATGTACATGGCATTCTTACCCAGGATTTGATCGAACTCCCGGTGATAGATGATGTCTCCGGCCGTCTTATTGGAATACAGCAGCCTGTTTTTCCCCACCGCCTTATCCCGGGCAAGCTGTCGGAAAATGGCCACAAAAGGGGTGATACCCGCCCCGCCTGCAATAAAATATCCCTGCCCCTTATACGCTATCGCCCCCCAAACATCGTGAATGATCAGCTCATCACCCGCCTTCAATTGATACAGCCGGTTGGTCACTCCGGGGTGATCATGATAGGATTTGATCGTAAACTCAAGGTAAGGATATTCATTCAGGCCGGTAAACGTAAACGGTCGCTTCTCCTCTTCCCAGCCTGCCTCATTAATCGATACATCCGTTGCCTGTCCGGGAACGAAATGATAACCCGGCGGCTTCTCCATCCGGTACGCCCGCACATCATGTGTCACGTTTTGCACGGACAGTAATTTAATAACGTGCTTCTCCATTTTTGCCTAACTTTAATGTGATCAAATTTCCTGAAATTTCGAATCCCCGCAAAATGCGACCCTTCGTCATATTTTCCGTGATGTTGTTCACGGGCATGTCAGCCTTCCCACCCACCTACACACTCGATATCACTGTATCCGGCATGCACAACGACAAAGGAACCTGCTACCTCAGTCTCTACAATGGAGACAAAGGCTTTCCCAGAGACCCGAAGGCCGCCTTCCGTCTGGCCTATGCACCAATCGTCAACGGGATCAGCACCTTTCGCTTCGATAAATTACCCTCGGGAACCTACGCCGTCGCCTGCTATCACGACGAAAACAGTAACCACAAACTTGACAATAATTTTTTCGGGATCCCGACGGAAGGTATCGGCACATCCAACGGCGCGACCGGCTTTTTCGGACCGCCCAAATTCAAAGATGCAAGATTTACCCTGCAACGGGACACGGCCATAACGATCAGCATCCGATATTAGAAATTTCGGATATATTCGTACAACCATCAACCCATGCACTACGCTCTTCTCACCTACGGCTCCATGGGCGACATTCGTCCCTTTGTCGCATTGGGACTGGGTCTGCAAAAAAATGGTCACCGCGTCACTCTTGCTGCACCCGAAAATTTCAAATCCTTTGTCGAAGGTTTCGGGGTCACCTATTATCCACTCGCGGGCAATATGGAAGAGATCGTCAACACGGATGAGGTCATCAGAGTCATTCGGTCCGGCAACAACTTTAGTTTTCTCCGCAAGCTGCAAAGGCTGGCCGACCGAACCCGGGCCGCCATCGTTCAGGGGCTGATGGAGGTGTCGAAGGACGCAGACGTACTCGTGACCAGTACGCTCAATATATTTTATGTCGACGCCATCGCCGGGCATCTTCATAAGAAATGGGCCATGATGCTGCCCAGTCCGCCGATGATCGAGACAAAGGAATTCCCGTACCCCGAGCTGGACGGCCTCAACTTCCCTGCCTACAACCGGCTGACCTATCGACTGGTAAATTTTGCTTACTGGCTGGCATATAAATCCAGGATCAACACGCTCCGCATGTCCCTTGGCCTGCCACCCCAAGTCAACAACCCGTTACGGCAATACGTAGAGGACGCGATCCCTACTTTGTTTATCTTCAGTCCACAACTAATTCCGAGACCCGCAGACTGGAGTGCCCATTGCCAGGTCACCGGCTTTCTGACCTTAGATGAGCAGCCAACCATCGACCCCCGATTGGACAACTGGCTGAAGGCAGGCGATCCGCCCCTGTACATTGGATTTGGCAGCATTCCAATCCCCGATCAGAAACGTCTCAGCGCGATCATCGGCGAATTGCTGATGACCCACCGGATCGTATTTTGTAAAGGTTGGTCATCTTTGCCAGACTTGCCGCAACATCCAAGCCTGTTTACCCTCGACCACGCCGACCATAGCTGGCTCTTACCCCAATGCAAGGTCGCGATCCATCATGGCGGAGCAGGTACGGTCGGAGCCGCTTTGAAAGCAAAGATACCGTCCATCGTTGTCTCGATCTTCGGCGACCAGGCGATGTGGGGCAAGATCGTACAGCGGCGGGCCGTCGGTCGTCATATTCCATTCAAACACCTTACCACAAAAAAGCTTCTCAGGGCCATCCGTGCGGCGACTTCACCGCCCATCAGCCCTACCGTTATCACGATAGGCGAAAAGGTCATGCATGAAGACGGCATTGCCAACGCCATCGAAAAATTAGCCACCTGGTTTAACTAATCCCCGCAACAATGATCCGCCATGCAGAAACCCAAGACATCGCAGCCATCCGGGCCCTCATTGCCCAGTTGGAATACGACCCGCCCGCAAACCTTGAGGAAAAGCTTCGGCTGCTCGCTGCCGACCCCAATGAAGCTTTGCTCGTCTACGAACTCGATAAGGAGGTCGTCGCCTTTCTTTCCCTCCATTTCATCCCGCAGATCGCTCTCTCCGGCGACTTTGCGCGTATCAGCTATTTTGCGGTGAAAGACAGCGCCCGCGGCCATGGGATCGGGCATGAGCTCGAATCCTATATTACCCAATGCGCCCGGGAACGAAATTGCGACCGGATCGAGGTGCACTGCCACTCCCGGCGGACCGACGCACATCGGTTCTACGAAAGGCAGGATTACACGGAGTCGCCCAGGTACTTTGTCAAAATGCTGAACAGCGACGGACATTGACCGTATCGGTCGGTAGCCTGCGAAGTGGATAAATCAGTTTCTTACTTCGCCGATCAGCATGTACCCCGCTATCGCCAACCCGGCCTTTAGCAAGGTTGCTCTTGACGCCGTGTTCTCCATTTTGCAACGCGCCGCCGGAACCCGACCCGCGAGGTAACATTCCCGTTTGACCTGCTGCACGATATAACTCCCGAGACCCCTGCGTTTGAATCCTTCTGTCACTTCCATATAGATGTCGGCGAATGGCATATTATAATGTGTCAGGAATCCGCCGGACGCGACGATCTTCCCCTCCGCCTCCAATACATAGTCGCCCTCCGGCTCATGGTGATGCTCAAACAGGATATCGCCGTCCTGCCTTGGCCGGAAAATAACGCCGGGTAACGAATATCGGGTGACCGTTCCTTCTTCAAACAGAATGACCGGCGACTGAATCTGGTTTGCAAACGCATAAATCAATCCCGGGAGGATCGGGTCATTGGTCTGACATTCGATAAACCGTGCTTCCGATTCGCGGAGCAGGGCGGCGAACAGCTCCCCGGTCATCGATCGGAACGGCGGGATTACATAGCATTCGAAGATCGTGTCCCTGCCCTTGATTTCCTGGCCCTTGATCGCCCCATATCCTACAGGCAATCCATTCGCCGTGAGAAAATACGAGTCTGTCCAACCCCGCTCATGACATGCATTGTAGCGAACCTGGGCATTGATTTCCTGGAGAAATAATAGCCGGAGGGATTGGATCTCCTTTAGTGTCGTTCGTACTGCCCGTAGTTCCATATGTTAACTTTGCAGAAAGTTAGTTATTATCTTATTTTTTACGCATACGCAATTTCAGTAATTTGCTGGCCCACTTCAAACAAACACCATGCGACCTTCCCTGCTCACGCTTGCATTCGCTTTTCTGTTGCCCGCAGTGATCTGCGCGCAGACCCCATCGCTGCAAAGACTCTGGGAAACCGACACCATCATCGCCATACCGGAATCTGTCCTCCCGGACCCCGCAAATCATATACTCTATGTCTCACTGATCGACGGCGGCCCCTGGGAAGTAGATGGAAAGGGTGGAGTAGGGCGGCTTTCCCCCGACGGCAAGCAATACAACGGCTCGTGGATCACCGGCCTTAACGCGCCAAAAGGCATGGGCCGATTTGACAACCGCCTGTATGTCGCCGACATCAGCAATGTAGTAGTCATCGATATCCGCAAGGGAAACATCGTCAAAAAGATCCCCATCGCCGGTGCATCGGGGCTCAATGATATCACGATCGACAAGAATGGAGTGGTGTATGTTTCCGATTCCAAATCCGGAAAGGTTTACCGGATAGAAAACGACGTCCCCACGCTGTTCATGGACCACCTGGACGGCGCCAACGGCCTAAAAGCCTCCGGCAAAAATCTATATATCCTGGCCCGCAAACAAGTTTTGCTGGCAGATCCGCAAAAAAAGCTAAAGGTCATTTGTGATCTTCCCAACGGTGGCGACGGCGTCGAGGAGGTAGGAAACGGCGACCTGATCGTCAGCGAGTGGGTCGGCAATGTATTTTATGTATATGCGGACGGACGAAAAGTGCAGATCCTCGACCGGAAGGCCGAGAAGAAAAATACCGCCGACATCTGGTACGACCAGAAGGCAAAAACCCTTTACGTTCCGGGTTTCTTCGGCAAGACCATCACCGCCTACCGCGTGAATCTGTAACGGCGATCCGTAAATTGAACGTAAAGCCGATCTGCAGGCCCGCGCCCACGGAGGCCGGCGGATTCGACATTTTTGGTTTTGTCTTGCAATTGGCCGGCCAATGTAACGTTTGTATGATATGACACCAAAAGCGCGAAAAAGACTGCTCCGCCTTATCGGACTTCCCTTATTAATCTTATTGATCCTCATAGGCATAGCTATAACGCTTCTGTTTACCCAGCAGGAACGCCTTATCCACATAGGTGTTAAGGACCTCAATGAAAAAATCCCCGGTCGCCTCGAGATCGGCGGAAGCGATATTTCGGTATTTCAACATTTTCCCTATATTTCAATCGGGTTAATTAAAGTAAAATTCTACCCCGATAAGACCGACACCGCCCGCGCAATTTTCGAGGCTGACCGTCTCTATGTCGGTTTTAGCTTGCCGGATATCCTCCGGCAGAAATATCACGCGAAAGTCATTTCGCTAAAGAATGGCCATCTCAACCTGGTGGAAGGACCGGATGGCGAGCTCAACATTTTAAAGGCCAGCCACGTCAGCTCCGACAGCAACACGACAACCACCAACAACAAATCCGCCAGCCTTGACCTGGCAATCAACAAGATCGTCCTGAAGAACATGGACATCTTTTACGTCGATCCAAAGACAGATCAGCGGCTGTTCACGCATATCGACCGCATCCAATCCGCATTTACGGACAACGACCAACGGATGGAAGGCGCCCTCGATGGAAATTTTCTGCTTGATCTCAAGTGCAGGGCCGACACGATGCTACTCCGGCAAAAGCACGTCTCCACGGACATAAAGTTCTCCTATGCCAAGGCCACCAGACTCCTGACTCTTTCCGAAGTCCGGCTGCAACTGGAAAAGGCGCTCTTTAACCTCAACGGTACCGCCGACCTGATGCATGACAATACCGTCAACCTCCAATTCGCCGGCGACCGGCCCGACTTCAAACAACTTTTCTCTTTTGCACCGGAGAAAGTGGCCGAGGAACTAAAACATTTCCGCTATGATGGCGTCCTTGACTTCAACGGCACGATCAGGGGCCCAATAAAAAAAGGCGTTCAGCCCCGTATCGATCTGAATTTCACCTGCGCCAATGCCTGGGTGCACAATACAAAAGCCAATAAAAAGCTGGACTCACTCGCCTTCACCGGCTACTATACCAATGGCGACAGCATGTCGTTGAAGACATCCCTGCTGCGGATCAACGATATCTATGCCCGTCCCGGCGAAGGCCGGTTCAAAGCCAATTTCACGATGCGCGACTTTACCGATCCGAAGATCCTCATGCAAGTCAACTCCGACCTCGAGCTGGGTTTCTTCGGCGCCTTTCTGGGTATCCGCGACCTCGAACGCATCACCGGCCGAATCACCCTGAAAATGAACTTTTCCGAATTGGTCGACCTAAGCCAGCCGGCAAAAGAATTGAGCGAACTCACCGAAGGGATCCAGAGTGAACTAACCGTTCGCAACCTCACGTTCCGCATCCCGGACTACCCTTATACCGTCGATCACCTGAATCTCCACGCCAACATGAAGAACGGCTTTGTAAAGCTGGATTCCCTTGTATGCGATATCGGTCATTCTGACTTCCGTCTCGATGGGTCGCTGGAAGACCTTCCGGCTCTTTTCCACAACCAGCAAAAGCCGGTCACCCTGAACCTGAATGCCCACAGCCGCCTAGCGGTTCTGCATGAGCTATTTGCAAACGACTCGGTGGAAAGCAAAGACCAGGAGGAGATCAGGGACTTCAACCTGGGGCTTTCCCTGCAGACATCCGTGGATGAATTACGTCACTCGAGACCCTTGCCGAAGGGAACGCTGAAGATCCACGACCTGTACGCTTCGTTTAAAAAATACCCGCACGATTTCCACGACTTTGGCGGCAACCTCACGATCGACGACACCGCCCTGCTGGTCCGCAACCTCGCCGGCCAGATCGACAGCAGTGACCTCCGATTTAGCGGCAAGGTGATAAACTACGCGCTTTGGTTCGGGAAAGTAAAAAGAGGAAAAACGACCCTCGGGTTCGACCTTAAATCGCATGAACTGGCCATCGCCGACGTCGTCGGACCCAAGGGGCAGAAATACCTGCCGAAAGACATCTATAACGAAGTGGGCACGAATATCTGGCTACGCTCAAAAATGGAACTGCGCTACGATTCCGTTTTCCAGTTCGCCAATATAAAGATTGCCAATATTTCAGCCGCCTTCCAGCAGCATCCCTATCGCCTCGACAGCATCAGCGGCAACGTCAAATTCGGCATCGACAATTTCCTGAAGATCGATACCCTGAAAGGAAAACTCGGCAACAGCGACTTTAACCTGAGCATGCGGCTTTACACCGGCAAGGATACGATACGCCGGAAAAAGGAGAATTATCTCCAGTTTACTTCTAAACTTCTCGACGCCGATCAGCTTTCCGGGTACGTCGCGTCCCTGGAGCAGGAGGAACAATCCCTCGCCAATTTCGAATCGCAACCCGACAGCATGCGGGTTATTCTTACCGGCGATGCCGGCACCCCTTCCGCCCACGCCCAGGCGTTCAATATTTTTCAGATCCCCTTTATCGACTTCAATGCTGCCATCCGCATCGACCACCTGCGGTATAATAAGTTGGGTATCCGGAGTTTCAACACCAACGCGCGGATGACCGCCAATCAACAGATCTATCTCGACACCCTGTTCATGAATATCGCCGGTGGAACGATCAACGCCACCGGCCAGTTCAACGGCTCCGACCCCAAAAAGATCCTTCTTCATACCCGGATCGATGCCGAGGACGTCAACATCGAAAAGCTGCTCCTTAAACTGGACTATCTAGGCCAGGACTACGTGATCAACAAAAACCTGCTGGGCTCACTCAGCGGCCAGATCGAGACCAACATGCAGGTCCACCCCGATCTTACCCCGCTGATGGAGACCACCACCGCGAAAATCGATCTCGAGATCGTCAATGGCGTCCTCGTCAATTTTGCCCCGATGCAGGCGCTTTCGTCGTATTTCAGCGACAAGAATCTGAATATGATCCGTTTCGATACCCTTCGCAATACCCTGACCTTCCGCAACGGGATCCTATTCATCCCCGACATGAACATCAACTCTTCCCTAGGTTATATGGAGATCGCCGGCCAGCAGTCAATGGACACCCACATGGAATATTTTCTCCGCATTCCCCTGAAAATGGTAACCCAGGCAGGCTTCCACCTACTTTTTGGTAAAAAGAAGGAAGAGGTCGATCCCGACCAGGTCGACGCAATCGAATACCGAGATAAGGAAAAAAAGATCCGGTTTATGAATCTGAAGATTACCGGCACTCCGGAAGATTACAAGGTTTCGCTCGGAAAGGCGAAAAAATCGCAAGACCCGGCTGCGCCCGGAGTTACATCACAGCCCTAGACCCGCTATCTTTTTTGTAAGCGCCGCCCGATCCGCCTCCGACTTTGCCAGCGACGCCGCCTGGCCGAAGCACTCCGCCGCCCGAACGTCATCGGTCCCTGCCAGCAACTCACCCAACAGCGCCCAGTAATACGGATTCGAGATCAATTTCAACTTCTCCGCTTCTACCAGCGCCGACGCATTTCCCCGCATCTTTGCCAGCGCATAGGTCCGGTTTAATGCCGCCACCGGAGAATATTCTATCATCAAAAGCTGATTATACAGCTGCAATACGGCCTCCCATTTCTCCGCGCTATCCTCCTTCACACAATGCCAGTAAGCAATATTCGCTTCCAGGTGGTACTTCGTCAACACCGGCCCGGTTGCAGACCGGCGCAAATAATACATGCCCTCGCCGATAAGCGCCGAATCCCATCGGTTCACATCCTGGTCGGCATATAATACCAACTCCCCAAGCCGATCCACCCGCGCATTCAGCCGCGACGCGTGGAAGCACATCAGTGCCAGCAGCGCATTCACGGGAGGCTGATCCGTCAACGGATAGTCGATCAGCATGCGGCACAAACGCATCGCCTCGCGGCAGAGCTCCTTGCGAATCTCCGGATTGCGCGGCATCGAATAGTATCCTTCCGTAAACAGCAGGTAGATGGTCGTAAGCACCGCCGGCAGCCGCCCTTCCACCCGGGATTCGTCAAGGACCGCGATATCCACCTTCCCATCACGCAGCTTCTCCCGAGCCCGATACAACCGTTTGTTGATCGTTTCCTTATTCGTCAGGAACGCGTCGGCAATCTCTTCGATGCCGAAGCCGCAAAGGATCCGGAGCGACAGCCCGATCTGCGCCTCTGCCGGGATCGACGGATGACAGATCGCGAACATCATCCGCAGCTGGCTGTCTTCCATGTTCGCCGGCGAGAGGTCGATATCCGCGATCTCAACCGATCCCAACCCGGCCGCCTCCGAGTGCTTCAGCCCGGGCGCGACCCTTCCCCGAAAAACCGCCTCCCGCTGCAAATAATTCCTTGCCTTATTCTTCGCTACATGGTATAACCATGCGACCGGGTGCGGCGGCAACCCATCCAGCGGCCACGTTTGCATCGCCGCCAAAAAAGTCTCACTGGTTATATCCTCGGCAACCTCCATATGCGCAAACCCAAAGCGCGTACAGAGCACAGAAACGATCTTCCTGTACTCCGTACGAAACAGATGCGGTATCAGGTCATCCATGTTTCGCCAATTTCCGCACTTCCATACTGCAAGCCTCCCCTTGCAGCACCGGACAACCTTTGGCAAACTCGACCGCCTCCTCGACGGATTCCGCCCTTACGATCGTGAAGCCACCGATGGTTTCGGCAACATCCCCAAATGGCCCGTTTGTAACCACGTTGTGTTTTGTGATCACCCGGCTATCGTCGAACAACAGTCCCTGACCGCCAACATATTTGTTTTGTGCCGCAATTCCCCCGATCCAGTCCATCGTCTGCTTCATCCAGATCTGCATCTGCTCCGGAGAGGCTATCTTGGAACCGTCCGGATGTCTCATAATCAAAATAAACTCGTCCATAATGTTAATTTTTAGGTGTTTTTAGATCATTTACACCGCTAATACAAGCCAAAGGACTACAATTGGACAAGATAAAAGAAATATTTTTGCCTCCGCGTCCAATTCACCCCAACCCGATCCATACTAAAGTAAAAGATATACCATGAAAGAGTTTACGTTCTTATTCCGGTTTCCCCGAACAGCGGAGAACGATCCCGGCAACATCCCCCCGGAGGAATTTAAGGCGATCGCAAAAAAATGGCAGGATTGGGCGGGCGGCATCGCTGCCCAGGGACGGATGGCGAACGGCGGTCAGCGCCTTGCCATGGAAGGCAAAGTCCTGAAACCGGGCGGTGTCATCACCGACGGGCCCTTTGTGGAGATCCGCGAATGCCTCGGCAGCTTTATCGTGGTGAAAGCTGAAAACCTCGATGAGGCGACTACGCTGGCGCACGGATGCCCGATCCTCGACCAGGGGGGCAGCGTAGAGATCCGTCCTATCTTTGGCTGATATGCCGAACGAACCGCTTAAGGAACTATTCCAACAGGAATTTGTCAAAATGGTTGCCGTCATCAGCAACCTTTTTGGCTTACAGCACATCGAAATGGCGGAAGACATCGTCAGCGATACCTTCCTGGCCGCTGCCGAAGATTGGGAGAAGAAAGGTATTCCGGAAAATCCCACCGCCTGGCTCTATACCGTTGCCAAACGAAAAACGATCCACCATTTCCGGCGTCAGAAGATCTTCGACCAAAAGGTTGCGCCGGCCCTTTCATCCGAACATAAACAAGCCGCCGAACCCCTTGACCTGGATTTTTCACCGCGGCACATCCGTGACAGCCAGCTGCAAATGCTGTTTGCCCTTTGTACACCCTCCATCGCCAGCGAAGCCCAGATCGGCCTGGCGCTCCGTATCCTTTGCGGATTCGGGATCGACGAAATCGCCGAAGCCTTCCTGTCCAATAAAGAGACGATCAATAAGCGCCTTTTCCGCGCAAAGGAAAAGCTCCGGACAGCGGACATCTGCCTCGGGCTGCCTCCCGAGCCGGAGATCCCGGCCCGTTTGGACAACGTTCTCCATATCATCTACCTGCTGTTTAGCGAAGGATATTACTCGCAAAACGCCAACCGTACCTTGCAAAAGGAGCTATGCTGGGAAGCCATGCGGTTAGGCGTCCTCCTGACCGAATATGAATTGACCAATCAGCCGAAGACAAACGCGCTGATGGCCCTCATGTGCTTTCATGCATCCCGTTTTGACGCCCGCCAGACAAACGAAGCCGAAATTATCCTGTATGCGCAACAGGACGAAAGCCTTTGGGACACCGACCTCATACGCCAGGGAATGCAATACCTTGCGCTGTCCGCCACCGGAGAACAGCTGACCTCCTATCATCTGGAGGCAAGGATCGCCTACTGGCATTGCATCAAGGAAGATACACCGGAAAAATGGGAAGAGATCCTGCAGCTCTATAACCAGTTGCTCATGATCAACTATTCGCCGGGCGTAGCATTAAACCGGACGTTTGCGCTATACAAGGCAAATGGTCGCGACCAGGCGATGACCGAATTGAAGAAACTGAAGATGGAAGGAAATTATTTCTATGCGGTGCTGTGGGACTTCCTCAAAAAACTTCCCCCACATTGACCGCGATACCCTGCGACCCCTGGAGGCCCCAACCATAGTCGACGCAAATATTGGTATTGGAATGCTTGTTGAGCTTGATTCGAATACCCGCACCCCATCCCGGGATAATGTCATGGAGCTGAGTTGCCGCCAGCACCCGCTTAAACGTCTCGAAGTTTGCAAATACTACTCCCCCGATCAGCCCGTTCCGGCTAATCGTGAACCGGTCCTCGGCTTCCAGGTATTCCATGTCGGAACCGCGGTAGCGGCCCTGGATATAGCCTCGTCCGGTATTGAACATATCATCCCAACCGGTGCTTGGCAACAAAAGATAAGGTGTCCTACCTCCGACACTTAGCCAGTCGAAATTCCAAAGCGCCAGGATATTACGCCCGTCGTTACGGAGCGGGATATATTTGCGGAGATCGATCTGCAGGTTCGCCCAGTTGCCCTGGCTGCCGAGCGCGGTAAAACTGGGGTGATAGGTCGCGCTTCCATACCAGCCTTTCAGCGCATTGGCGGGGTTGTCCCTTGAGTCGTACAGCAATCGCGCCACCGGGCCGCTGCCCGTTTCCGTGGCGGTCAACCCATATTTTTCAAAGCTGGTCACCACTCCCGCCGGCGGATTTACCTCGCGGATATCATAGAATTGATCGTAGTAATATCCCAAACCCAGATATAAGTTGGGTGCGATATAACGCATGACCGTCGTATGCAGTTTGACATAGTCGAAGTCGATCGTATAGCCGTCCGAGTATTGGGTGTGGCCGCCAAGCCCGAATGTCGTGGACGGGTATTCCATATAGCGCCAGTCGGCAATGATATTGTACTTGTCATGACCGGCCCAGATATCGGCATAGCTTTGCGCGATGACCTGGTTGTACTGCGAATACGTCACGCTGGACAGGATATCGGTTATCTTACCCGCGGTGTCCCCCGTGTGGAAATCCATCCGGTCACTGAATACCGCCGCTATTCCGGTGACAAGGGTATAGCCGACGGCCGGAAACGGGGCGTTGTGGAAACGGCCTTCGACGGCAGGTTTGGCCTGACGATTAAAAACTTTGTCGGCAAGGTCGCGGAGATCCCGCTGCCGGTACAAGGAATCAGCTTTCGTGGTTTCGGTTTGCGCCCGAAGGGACAAGGCTCCGCCCAGAGAAATAAGCAGTAGAATCAGTGTTCGCCTCATCCCATGTGGTAGTTTAGACTCATTGCAATATTGGACATTGTTGCCTCAGCTTCGTTTAGCGGGATTTAAGGATAACTTTTTTTTAACAAGTCGTTGATCGTCGCATAAGGTACCGTCCGGCCTACAAAACCAAGGTCTCCGTGTAGCCGTATGCCTTCCGCTGCCGCCATCAGCATGCCGTATGCCGAGCGCGCCAACGCCGATCCCAGGCTGACCCGTTTAACCCCTAGTTCCGCCAGTTCAGCCAGCGGGACCTGCAAGACTGCGGTTCCTGCCAACACATTTACCGGCCGCGGCGCCACGGCCCTGACGACAGCCCTCACCTCCTCTCTTGTCTTCAACCCCGGCGCATACAGCACATCCGCCCCCGCCGCCGCATACGCTTCCAACCGGCGGATCGTATCGGAGAGATCCGGACGCCCATTGATGAGGTTTTCCGCCCGCGCGGCCAACATAAAGGGAAAAGGAAGACTACGCGCTGCCTTGACCGCCGCCTTAACGCGCTCCACCGCCAGCTCAAACGGATAGATCGGATCGGCCGGTCTTCCCGTGGCGTCCTCTATTGATCCCCCAACCAGCCCTTCCTCCGCCGCCCGCAGGATGGTTAGTGCGCAATCCTCCGGATCGTCGCCATACCCATTCTCCAGATCCGCCGCCACCGGCAACCCCGTCGCCCCGACGATTTCCCGGGCGTTTTGCATCGACTCTTCCCGCGTCACCGCAGCTTCCCCATCCGCTTTTCCCAGCATCCATGCCAGCCCTGCGCTCGTAGTGGCCAGCGCCTCATAACCCATCGCCGCCAAGAGTTTCGCAGACCCCGCATCCCAGGGATTCGGGATCACAAAAAGGCCTTCGCGCTCATGCAGCTGTTTGAACCGCGCCGCCCTGGCTGCCTGTACGTTGTCTTTCATAATGGCCATTCCTATTTGCCCGCAAAATTACCTAATTGATTACCTAACTTTATAAAAAAACTTCTTTATGGTTGCATTCCTTGGCATGGGTTTACTCGGCGCTAACTTTGTTCGGGCGATGATCACAAAGGGCAGCGATGTCCAGGTTTGGAACCGGACCGCGTTAAAAGCGGCTGCTCTTCAACAATACGGCGCGGTCGCAAAACCCTCCCCGGCTGAAGCAGTCAAGGGTGCCGCCCGCATCCATCTTACCTTGAAGGACGACGCCTCGGTCGACGAAGTCCTCGAACAAGCCAGGCCCGGTCTCGAACCCGGCGCGGTCATCATCGATCATACCACCACTTCTGTCGACGGCGCGATCCGGCGAACCGCCGAATGGAAGGCCCGCGGGTTTGTTTATCAGCATGCGCCCGTTTTCATGGGCCCTCCCAATGCACTCGAAAGCACCGGGACGATGTGTATCTCAGGCGATCCGGAGATCGTTGGCCGGTTAATGCCTGTGTTGTCCGCAATGACCGGGAAAGTGCTCGACTTCGGACCCGAGCCCGGTCGCGCCGCCGCTATGAAGCTGCTTGGCAACCTCTTCCTCGTCGCCTTCACTGCCGGTATCGCCGACACGCTTACGCTCGCAAAGTCCATGCACGTGCCGGTTAGTGATTTGAACAAGCTGTTCGATACGTGGAACCCCGGCGCTATGTTGCCTGCCCGGTTGAAACGGATGACTTCGGGCAATTTCGGCAACCCCTCCTGGGAGCTGAATATGGCACGCAAAGACACCGGTCTGTTCCTGAATGAAGCAAAAAAAGGCGGGGTCACCCTTGCGGTAATCCCCGCTGTCGCGGCCGAAATGGATCGTTGGATCGAGAAAGGACATGGCGGCGACGATTGGACGGTTATCGCCAGTGATTCGATCCCATAACGCCCCACCGGCTCCTTTAATGTAATACATCCCCGTCCGGGAACGGCTCCCCCTTGTGGCAGGTAGCGCAAGTGATCGTAAGCGTATTGTTACCGATCCTAGGTTTGTGCACCTTGAAATATTCTTTATTGAGATCGAGCGTCATTCGCATCATTTTCCTCGCGATCTCTTTCTCCGGCTTTGCATCGCTTGCAAAATCCAACCCACGCCCGTTCTTATTAGCCGCATGGCAAAATCCGCAGCTGATGCCTAACCCATCTTCAAAATCATCGGTCATAACGCCCTGCAGGTCTTTCGATGAGATATCCTTCGGTAATACTTTCAGGTTCCGGTACTGACCTTTATGCGACGCCGCCGCGCCCAATCCGACTACGGCAACTAATAACGGAAGAATAACGATCTGTTTCATAGTGGCTATTTCGTCGCGAGCACGTTCAGCGACACGGTTAGCTCATTCGAAATGGTGCTGGTACCTCCCACGCCGAAATCTTTCCTTTTGATCTTGAACGAACCAGAAAAGCTGAGGCCACCCCCCGCCTGGCTTACCGTGAACGGGAAAGAGACCTCTTTGGTCACATTCTTTATAGTCAGTTGACCCGTGAATTGATATGTGCCCGCCGTCCCCGTCGAAGCGATCTTTGCAGATACCAGCCGGATCCGCGGATAGTTCTTCACGTCAAAATAGCTGTCGTTCCGGAGATGACTGTCGCGGAGGCTGTTATCCGTATTTACGGTGCCGGCGTCAATGGTGACATCGAACTGCGCGGCGGCGGCGTTTTGCGGGTCGAAAGTGATGTTACCCTGCAACCCCTTGAAGGTTCCATCTACGTCAAAGCCGAAATTGCTGATCGTGAATTTGATCTCGGATCCCTGGTCTGTGGCCTTATACTGAGCCTGCGATGAACGGACTGCAAAAAGTCCGAATAGTAATATCAAGGTGTGTTTCATTGTAAGACTTCATCCGTTATTGCGAGCGTATGATTGTGTTCCACATAGTTGACACTCGTCAGTCCAAGGACGCCGCGCAACTTTTCGGCGGGCACCTTCATTGGCCCGGGCGAAGGGGCGCTGCCCGGCGCCGGCTGCGGGAAGGCTGTCGAGCTGGCCGTGTGGAACGTTATATTGCCTTCGACCTTTTGTATAGTCTGGTGGATATGGCCGTTTAATACGGATACGGACCCAAAACGTTTCAACATCCCCAGCGCCTGCTCGCTGTCCCGGGTTCCCCATCCCCACTGCGGATAGATCGCCCACAGCGGAATATGCGCGAATACCACGATTGGCGTACTGGCGGAAAGCCCCTTCAGGTCGTTCGCCATCCATTTCAACTGGTCCGCGCCGATCTCCCCCAACCCGCCGTCGACGTGATTGGTGACATTGTTCAGCCCGATAAAGTGGACCCCGTGCGCATCGAAACTATACCAGCCATCTCCCTTCGTTCCCTTTCCGAACCGCTCCAGATATAACTTACCGTTATCCGTCATGTCGTGCTCGCCGGGAACATAGAAGATCTTTTCTGTCTTCGCGCTTTTCAACGCCTGATCCAGGGTATCGAATTCATCCGCCTGCGCCAGATGCGTGAGGTCGCCGGTATGCAACACAAAGGCCGGGGGCGCAGTCATCCCGTTGATCTTATCGATGGCCGCCTGCAAGGTCCCCACCACATCCGGATTGGCCGGCTTGTTGAATCCGATATGGCTGTCGCTGATCTGGACGAAACTGAAGTCCGCAGCCGGCATCACCAATCCCTTTTTCAACCGGCCTGTCGTCCGGTCAAGCATTTGGCTCATTCCGTAGGCCTTCATGATCCCGCCCGACATCATCCAAAGGACCCCGGTTCCCGCCCAGGCCATGCATTCGAGGAATCCTCTTCTGTCCACGCCGTCATTATTGGCGTCAGGATTCGATAGCTCTTTCGACTTTAATGGATCTTGCATAAACTTTTTCACAAAGGAATGAGTTGGCCTCCCGCGGAACCAATCTTTTACATGATCCATTCCAATTGCTTGATTAAACCGGCAAAACCGGACATCCGGTGTTGCAGAACCGTACAGTCCCTCCGGACATTTGGCGCTAACCTGCTGATCCGGAGAGAAATAGGAGCATGGTATTATTTTTGCCGGCGACCCTCAAACGAAAAGGGTATGCTCGTCAACTATTTCAAGACTGCGCTCAGGAACCTCCTGCAAAACAAGACCTATTCAGCAATCAATATATTCGGACTGGCAGTCGGCATGGCCGTTTTCCTGCTGATCGCACAGTATGTACGATTCGAGCGGAGCTATGAAGATTTTGTTCCGGACCGGGCGGATATCTACCGCGTCAGCATCCATTCCTACCGGAACAACGAACTGATCTCGGCAAGCGCCGAAAATTACCCGGCGGTCGGCCCCGCAATGCTTCACGATATTCCTCAGGTGCTAAGCTTTGCCCGTTTATACAATATGGGCTACAAAAATAATGTGATCATCACCAACGAGAATTCAAAACCCGATCCAATCGCAATAAAACAACACCGGTTCCTGTATGCTGATTCGGCCTTCCTCCCGATGATGGGCTACGAGATGATCCGGGGCGACGCAGCCACTGCGTTGGCCAACCCCTTTGCCGCCGTCATTTCCGAAAAATATGCCCGAATCTACTTTGGCGACCGGAACCCCATCGGTCAGACCCTTCACATGCACGACGACGACTTCAACGACGAACTGGCAACCGTAACCGGCGTATTTAAGGAAGTGCCCGCGAACACCCACCTGAAATTCGACGTACTCTTTTCCTACAAAACTTTGTATACCCGGCGGAAAGATGCCAACAAACGCTATGACCAAAACTGGTCGCGCGAAGACATGTATACCTTCGTCCGGCTGAGGCCCGGTACCGACCCCGCCACTGTTGAAGCGCAATTACCGGCATTGGTGGCGAGATACAAGCCTCAACTGGCGGCCAACCGCGAAAAGGAGGTCCTCCAACTTCAGCCGCTAACCGCCATCCACCTCTACTCCGACCTGGCGGAGGAGCCTGAGGCAAACGGCAACGGGACCATCGTCCTTTTTCTTAGCCTGATTGGCATCTTCGTTCTCGTAATCGCCTGGATCAATTTCATCAACCTGGCCACTGCCCGAGCGATTGGCCGGGCCAAAGAGGTGGGTATTTACAAAGTGGTCGGTGCGACCCGAGCCGCTCTGATCACCCGCTTTCTCGCGGAGGCCGCCACGGTTAACCTGCTCTCCCTGGCGCTTGCCGTTGGCATCGTCGCCGCAACGCTCAACCTTTTTAATGAGATTTCCGGTCTTTCCCTCGATACCTCCTGTCTCGGACAGGCCTGGTTCCTGGAACTGCTTGCCGGACTTTGGATCGGCGGCACACTGCTCTCGGGGTTCTATCCCGCCTGGGTGCTCTCCTCCTTTAAGCCAGTTTCCGTATTGAAAGGAAGATGGAAGAACAGTTCCGGCGGCGCATTGCTGCGAAAAGGCCTTGTGGTCGGTCAGTTCGTGGCTTCGGTCGCGCTGATCGCCGGCACTTTTATCGTGTATCGGCAACTGAACTATATGACACACCAGGATCTGGGAATGAATATCAGTCAAGTACTCATTACAGACCGACCCGGCATCGCACCGAACGACGACAACAACACAAAAGCATTCCGCGCCGGCATCGACCTTTTCCGGCAGGAGCTCAAAAAAAGCCCGGCCATTGAAGCCGTTTCCTTACCCTCTACCATTCCCGGGATGCTCAGGGAATGGAGGGCAACGGTAAAGCGTTACGATGCCGATGCGCATGATTCCATCGTCGTACGAACCAACAGCATGGACGACGATTTTCTCAATGTATTCAAGATGAAATTGATTGCCGGAAGGATGTTCTCCCGCTCTTTTCCAAAAGATCCCGACACCTCAGCGATTCTCACGCTCTCCGCTACGCGGTTGCTGGGATACAAAAGACCCGAGGACGCGATCGGAAAGACGCTTGTGCTCAACGAATGGAACGGATTCAAACCTGTTGTCGTCGGAGTCGTCAATGACTACCACCAGGTCTCCTTCAAAAAGCCGCTCGAACCGACAATGTTTACCTGCGACTGGTATGAAGGTGAATATTATGCCATCCGGATGAATACCGAGCACCTTTCTCAAGCCGTGGACCATGTCCGGCGGGCCTGGAATACCGCTTTCCCGGGGAACCCCTTTGAGTATTATTTCCTCGATGACTATTTCAACCGCCAGTATGCCAACGATCGCAAATTCGGCCAACTATTCACGACGTTTGCGACCCTGGCGATCCTGATCAGCTGCCTGGGTCTCTTCGGTCTCTCTGCTTATACCGCCAGCCAACGGATCAAGGAGATTGGCATCCGAAAGGTGCTGGGCGCCTCCGTTACCAATATCACGGCTATGCTTTCCTACGACTTCCTCCGGCTTGTTGTTTTTTCGATCCTGATCGCGACGCCGCTGACCTGGCTCGTCATGTATGGCTGGCTGCAGTCCTATGCCTACAGGGCACCTATCCCATGGTGGGTGTTTGCCTTGTCAGGCCTGATCGCTTTGCTGATCGCCTTGCTGACGGTAAGCTTCCAGGCCGTCAAGGCGGCATTGACAAATCCGGTGAAATCGCTTCGATCGGAATGATGTAGATTCGTACTATGTCAAATCGCGGCAGGATGTCCAACCCGTATATTTCGCTGCTCCGCACCGCCTGGCGCTATGCCCGAAAGGAAAAGAAAAAGTATGTCCTCATCTATGCGATGTTTGTCATGGCCTACATCGTCATTTCCCTGAATCCGCTGCTCTTCGGTTGGTTCCTGGACAAGCTCCAGCATAAAAGGAGCGGCATCCTGCACTATGCCGCTCTCGATGTCGCCGGCTATATCGGCATAAAATTCGTCCAATGGTGTTTCCACGGACCTGCCCGTGTCATGGAGCGGAGCCTGTCATTCAACATTAGCCGGAATTTTCTCCAGGAAAAATATCACCAGGTCCTTCATCTTCCCGTCAAATGGCACCAGGACCACCACAGCGGCTCGACCATCAACCGGGTGCGAAAAGCATACGAATCCATTCGCGATTTCTTCGACCACGGATTTATGTATGTCTATGCGATCATGAAATTTGTCGTCTCGATTGGCGCCATGCTTTATTTTGTTCCCCTGTATGGCAGCATTGCCATAGGATTGGGGGTTTTGAATATCCTGGTCATCCGGAAATTCGACCGGCCATTCGTCAACGCATTGACAGAGGTCAATGATAAAGAGCACGTCGTCTCCGCCACGCTGTTTGACAGTCTTTCAAACATCATGACCGTAATTACGCTTCGCCTCGAGCGGAGCATGGAGACCGGGTTGATGAACAAGGTCCGGGCGATCTTTCGTCCTTTCCGCCGGAGCTTCGTGATCAATGAATGGAAATGGTTTACGGCCGAAATGATCATCGTGGTTATCTATGCCGTGATCGCCTTTGGATTTGTCTATCAGCGATGGTCCCCGGGAAAAGATTTCCCGGTTGGCGAATTGGCTTCCCTCCTGCTTTTTGTCAACCAGTTCTGCAGCGTCTTCCAGGATATCGCCTGGCAATACACCGAGATCGTTCAGTACAACACCAATGTGCAAACTGCCGCCGGCATCAGCGAAGCATATGCCGAACAGCACCGCGCCGACCGGCCCGATGGCCTTCCCGGCAACTGGAGCGTGATCACGCTTCAACAACTTAATTTCTCTCATTGTCCCACCTACGATGCCGGCCAGCGTGCGCAAAGCTTGCATGATCTTCGGATCACCATCCGCCGGGGTCAACGCATTGCCCTGATCGGCGAAAGCGGCAGCGGCAAAACGACCCTTCTCTCCTTATTGCGCGGTCTTTACCAACCCGAGCCGGGCCTCGAAATTGAGATATATACCGGCTCAACCGCCGGTCACCCCGCGAACGCCGGTACGGTGGACACCCGCGCGTGGCTCGATCGCCTCAACGAAGCCGTTACCCTTTTTCCGCAGGAGCCCGAGATCTTCGAAAACACCATTGCGTACAATATTACCCTTGGTCTCCCCTTTGGTGAGCCGGAGATCCTGCAGGTCTGCGAAACAGCCCATTTTTCCGAAGTCATCGGCAGTCTTCCGCAGGGCCTTGATTCCGATATCCGCGAAAAGGGCGTAAACCTTTCAGGCGGTCAGAAGCAACGGCTTGCCCTCGCCCGCGGCATTCTCGCTGCCCGCGACAGCAGCCTTGTCCTGCTGGACGAACCCACCAGCAGTGTGGATCCCCGGACCGAAGCCATGATCTATGATGACCTGTTCGCCGTGTTCAGCGACAAAGCCATCATCTCCTCTGTCCACCGCCTCCATCTCCTGCCGCGCTTTGATTATATCTACGTCTTACACCAGGGCAGGGCCGTCGCGGAAGGAACGTTCGAAGACCTTCGGGCTCACAACCCTATCTTCCTCGAGCTGTGGCGTCATCAGCAGGAAGCCAGTCGCCAGGACGCCCGGAGCGAACCAATTCTCATCACAGATGTTAAGAAATTGTAACGGAATATTATTTTTCTTATCAAAATCTGGCGGTATGAGAAAGCTGCTTCCCCTCCTTACGCTCATTGCGCTCATTCACACCACCCGAACCTGCGCGCAGACTTCCTGGCTGGGTGTTCACGGTGGCTTGAGCATTCCCGATCTCAGCAGCAGTAATGGCAATCAGCTCAACACCGGCTATTCATCCCGCCTTGCCGCAAACTTTGGCGTTCAGGCCGAGTGGCCCGTCCATCACCGGTTTTCGCTTCAGATCGAGTTGAACTTTGCCGGCCAGGGCGGCCAGCGGAACGGCCTGCAGGCGATCACGGACCTTCCCCCGGATCTCCAGTCGTCGAGTCCCCCCGGCTACCTGTACGCGGATTTCAAAAATAAAGCGGTGCTCAACTACCTGGAGCTGCCGATCCTGGCCAAATTTTCCTGGGGCCGCACCCTCATCTTCTATGCCGACGGGGGCCCCTATGTCGGCTATCTGTTGCACGCGGGGGAAAAAACAAAAGGCACGAGCATCATCTATGTCGATCAACAAGGAGACCCGTTAACCATTCAAGGGTATACGCCGCCTCCCCAGGACCTCACGGACAACGTCGATATTACTTCAAGCATCCGCCGCTTTAACGTCGGGATCACCGGCGGGGCAGGCCTTGCCCTGCCCCCCGATACCCGGAACCGCGTCTTCTTCGACGCCCGCTTCGAATACGGGTTGATCAATATCCAGAAATACAGCGCTGACGGATCCAATCATACCGGCAACCTCCTGCTTTCATTCGGCTGGCATCACCGGGTCGGGAGGAAATAACGACCCGGTTATACGATCCCCGCCAACTCCAAACTCTTCTTCTTGAGCTTGCGGATTTCCACATCCTCGATGACCGGCTCCGGTGTCAGCACCAGTGACGTATGATTTTCCCGCCACCAGTTCTCCCCGGCAATCTCGCGGAAATGGATCACCCCGATCAGGTACTTCCGGTCAGTCTCGGCATGCCATTCCTCTATCCATTCAAAACGTTCCCGCGGAATATACCTCCAGTCGTCAAAGCTGACATATACCCGCACATAAAAATCGTCCGTCAGCTCATGCGGCACATGATGATATAATTTTTTATACTCGTATTTATACTGATACCGGAGTGCCGACAGATCGCTTAATACGGCCGACGCGGTAGGGAAGGAGCCCGCGCCCTTGCCATAAAAGAATTGTTTGTCGGCGAACCCGCTCTCGATCACGACGCCGTTGTACTCATTCCGCACAAATGCAAGATGATCGTCGTGACGGACAAACTGCGGCAGCACAAAGGCAGCCACCTTACCGTTTTCCAGCTTCTTGGCCTGTGCCACGAGCTTAATATCATAGTGCTTCTCCCGTGCCACCGCCGCATCCCCTGCCTGGATATGCTGAATGCCGCTAAAGACCAGCCGATCGGTCGGCTCCACGATCCCATAGGCGTGGGTTAACAGGAAAGTCCATTTGTTGGCCGCATCATATCCTTCTACGTCGAGTGTCGGATCGCTCTCCGCAAACCCCAGCTGTTGGGCCAGCAGGAGCGCTTCCTGGAATCCGAGCTTTTCTTCGAACATTTTCGTCAGGATAAAATTCGTGCTGCCGTTTACAATGGCCTTGATGGAATGGAGCAGGTCGTTGTCGTAATATTCTTCGAGGTTCCGGATCACCGGTATGGATGCACAGGCCGCCGACTCATACAGGAAGGACGCACCCGTCTCCTGCTGCAAGCTCAACAACCCGGGGAGGTGCTCGGCGATCATTTTTTTGCTGGCACTGACAACGGACTTGCCGCTGCGTAACGCCCGAGAAACGATCTCGAACGCCGGCCCCGATTCGTTGATCACTTCAACGATCACATTGATCCCGGGATCATCCAGGATAACATCCCGGTTGGTAGTAAACAATTCCGCCGGAGCCTCCCGTTTCTTCCCCGGATGTTTGATACAAACTTTCTTTATGGTCGCCTTTAGCGAAGGAGTTTGCTTCAAAACTTTATAGAGACCTTCCCCGACGACTCCAAATCCGAATAACCCGATAGTGAGCTGCTTATGTGTTTCCATTTTTGTTCCTATTAGTAAACTTAACATTCAACCAAATTTGCATTGCGCGGCGACGCCTCGTTGATGGCGATCGCATCAAAAGCCTGTTTTAGGTCCTCAATCAAATCGATCGGGTCCTCCAGCCCCGCGGACAGGCGAATCAGACTATCCGCCACGCCTGCCGCCCGCCGTCGTTCCGCAGGAATCGTTTTATGCGTCATTTGCGCCGGATGCGACACCAAACTCTTGATCCCGCCGAGGCTCTCCGCCAGTTTGAAGAGCTTTGTAGACGTCACAAATGCCGTTGCAGCCTCCACCGTGTCCTCTTTTAACGAAAAACTGACGATCCCGCCAAAGCCAGGATAATTAACACGGCCGACCGCCGGATGTTCAATCAGGAACGACGCAATCGCGGCCGCATTGATCCCATGTTGCTGTATACGCAGATGCAACGTCTCGATCCCCCGGATCAGCAGCCAGCTGTCAAAAGGCCCTAATACCGCGCCGCACGCATTCTGCAGGAATTTCACCCGCTGTCCCAGCCCGGGATCGGCGGTCACGACCAAACCCGCGATCAGATCGGAATGGCCGCCGAGGTATTTCGTGCCCGAATGAACGACGATATCCGCTCCCAATTCCAGCGGCTTCTGCAGGGCCGGCGACGCGAACGTATTGTCAACACACAACAGGCATCCTTGCGTATGCGCCAGTGCCGCGATCGCCCGGATATCGGATATTTTCAGCGTTGGATTTGTAGGCGTCTCGATCCAGATCAGGCGGGTCTTTGGCGTCAGCGCATCCAGTACCGCTGAAATATTGGATGTATCCACATACCGCACCACGATCCCGAATTTCCTATAGACCTGCTCGAACAGCCGGAAGGCTCCGCCATAAATGTCATCCACCGCTACGATCTCGTCACCTGTTTCCAGGAGCTTTACTACGGCGTCAATGGCGGCCAGGCCGCTTGCAAATGCAAGCCCCGTGCTTCCGCCTTCCATTTGGGCAATGAGGTTTTCCAGTGTAACCCTCGTGGGGTTGGCCGTTCGCGCATAGTCATACCCTTTATTCACGCCCGGCGCCTCCTGGACGAAAGTCGAAGTCTGGTAGATCGGCACCGAGATGGCGCCGGTTAAAGGGTCCACGGGGATGCTGTGAATGAGCTGTGTTGTCGCTTGCATGATAATTTTTTTATTAAAAAAGTTTATTCAGCGACACCACTTACCAAGAATCCGACAAAGAAACCGATGACCAGAAAAAAAAAGCTCTTCTGATCTGTCAGAAGAGCTCTAAATATGCTGTATCGATATTGTCAAGCCGGAATCTGACTTATCTGTCCCGATCTTCCTCGGGATGGAGTTGGCACCTTACTTTCAGCATCCGTGATTTCCATCATCAGAGTCGCTTCAGCAGGTTGTCAAGGCTTCAACGGGCCATTTCCCTCAGCCTTTCTTGATAAGAGATGTTCTAAGAACTGGTGCAAAGATAATGGACCGTTTTTCACATTACCAAATTTTGACCCGATTTTTCGATGAATTCATCCCGTTAACGGATAAATAACGGGTTTTTGGAACGGTTTTTGGCAACTCAAAGGCGGACGATGAAGTACCTATACGTATAAAACTACACAACATGAAAACAATGAGCGCCTGGCTGACAGCCCTTGTCGGCATGACAGCCGTACTTTACATCGTTTCGTGCAACAAGAGCAATTCGTCCAATTCCAACCCCAACATTCCTAAAGGCGAATCCCGGCTTTCTGTCTATATGATGGACGGACCGCTTCCATATGACAGCGTCCTTATCGACATCCGGCAGATTGCGGTGGAAATAGATACCGCTACCACGCAAAATTCCCGGGACAACGATCGCCAATGGGATAACGACTGGTGCGGCGAAGGTCGTGATCAGTCCAATAAATCCGTGATCTGGGACACACTCAGTATTACCCCCGGTGTATATAACTTGCTGGCGTTGCGCAATGGCACCGACACCCTGCTCACCTCCAGCCTCATTACAACAGGCAAGGTCCTCAAGGTGCGGATCACCCTGGGTAACGACAACAAGATCTATACTGACAGTGTTACGTCCTATCCGCTGGAGATCTTCGGCCCCAACCCGTTCTTCACCATCAACGTTCGAAGGACCGATGTCGCCGATGTCACCAATAACGAATTCAAGCTCTGGCTGGACTTCAATCTTTCCCGCTCCATCTTTTTCTGGAACGGACAGTTCCTCCTGAGCCCCTATATCGTCGTCTTTAACGATCAGGTAATGGCCAAAATTGAAGGAACCGTCCTGCCGAAAGGCGCAGGGGCCCTCGTAGAAGCCATTAACGGCTCCGATACCTTATATGCTATTCCGTGGTGGGGTGGTCAATATCAGTTCCGCAACGTGCCAACCGGAACGTGGAGTCTTACGTTTAAAGGTGATGACGGCTACCAGGACACCACCATCAGCAATATCGTGGTGGATTCCATGAAAGTAACGCAAGTGCCGACGATCACTTTACATAAATAGTTCATCCATAATCATTTAACCTATCGCTATTCGTAGGCCGGGGCGCTGCTCCGGCCAATTTTTTTAGTAAAACCATACCCCCGTACCATTTGTTATACTAACTTAGCGCTATGTCCATTCCAACGAATAACATTGAAGAAACCATAGACGTATCAGGAGCCAGGGTACACAATCTCAAGAATATCGACATCCGCATCCCGAAAAATCAGCTTGTCGTTATTACCGGTATCAGCGGAAGCGGGAAATCCTCGCTGGCGTTCGATACCATTTACGCAGAAGGTCAGCGGCGTTATATGGAGAGCTTTGGCGCCTATGCCCGCCAATTCATCGGCGATATGGAAAGGCCCGATGTTGACAAGATCACCGGCCTCAGCCCTGTCATTTCCATCGAGCAGAAGACGACAAACAAAAACCCCCGGAGTACTGTCGGGACAGTGACGGAGATCTACGACTTCCTTCGCCTTCTCTACGCCCGTATCGGTGAGGCGCATTCGTACAATACGGGCAAGAAAATGGTCAAATTCAGCGAAGAGGAGATCGTAGATAACGTCTTTAAGAAATTCAGGAATAAGAAGATCTCCGTTCTCGCACCCCTGGTACGCGGTCGTAAAGGCCACTACCGGGAACTTTTTGAGGACATCCGGAAAAAAGGTTTCGTTAAAGTGCGCGTAGACGGCGAGGTAAAAGACCTCGCGCCAAAAATGCAGGTCGATCGTTACAAGATCCATGACATTGAGGTGGTCATCGACCGGCTTGCGGTGACGGATGACATGAAGACCCGCCTTTCCGCAAGCGTCCAAAAAGCGTTGCAAATGGGCAAAAATCTTTTGTTCATCCTGCTGAATGATGACGACCGCCTCCTCCAGTACAGCAAGCAGCTGATGTGCGAAGACACGGGGATCAGTTACGAAGAACCCTCTCCCAACAGCTTTTCCTTCAACTCGCCCTATGGCGCCTGCCCAACATGCAAAGGTCTTGGCTCCGTGTATCAGATCAGCATGGATGCTATCATCCCCGACAGATCCAAAAGCATCAACGATGGCGGGGTTGTTCCCCTCGGCGAAGAACGTGAAGCCTATTTATTCCGGCAGGTACAGCAGCTAGCCAAAAAGAGCAAATTCAGCCTCGATACGCCCATCGAGGATATGCCAAAGAAGGCCCTCAATCTCGTTCTTTTTGGCAACGAGGCCGGAGACAGCAAGCTGGATGTCGATTTCGGTACGGACAACGCCGGCGGTCAGGTCTACACCGAAGAATACGAAGGGGTCATCAACTCGCTACGCCGCTGGTTCGCGAGCAGCAACTCCGACTCATTCCGGGAATGGGTCGAACAATTCATGGAGCTGACGACTTGTGAGACGTGCGGCGGAACGAGGTTGCGAAAAGAGAGCCTTTGGTTCAGGGTAGGGGAGAAGAACATAGCGGAGCTTAGTGCCATGAACCTCAACCGGCTGGCGGAATGGTTCGCCACCGTGGAAAAAAAATTGAGCAACAAACAGAACATTATCGCAAAGGATATCCTTAAAGAGATCCGCGAACGCCTCCGGTTCCTTCTCGATGTCGGCCTGACCTATCTTACCCTGGACCGCGCTTCGCGCACACTCAGCGGCGGCGAATCACAGCGTATCCGGCTTGCCACCCAGATCGGATCCCAGCTTCAGGGGATTACCTATATCCTCGACGAGCCCAGTATCGGCCTTCATCAGCGCGATAACCAACGGCTCATCCATGCATTGAAAAACCTCCGCGACATCGGAAATAGCGTCCTGGTGGTGGAACACGATAAGGATATTATGCTGGCGGCGGACTATTTGGTCGACATCGGCCCCCGCGCCGGACTCCACGGCGGTAAGATTGTTGCCCAGGGGCGGCCGCCCGCGCTCCTCGAACTTGACACGCTCACATCCTCATACCTTAACGGGCACCGAAGGATTGCGGTGCCGGCAGAGCGACGAAAAGGCAATGGGAAATTCCTCGAGCTGAAAGGCGCGAAAGGGAATAACCTAAAAAATGTCGATGTGAAGTTTCCCCTGGGCAAACTCATCGTTGTCACCGGAGTCAGCGGTAGCGGCAAGTCTACGCTTATAAACGAGACACTCTACCCCATCCTGAGCAAACATGCCTATAACTCCCGGATGACACCCCTGGAGTACAAGAGTATAAAAGGGCTCGACAATATCGACAAGGTGATCGAGATCGATCAGTCGCCCATCGGCCGGACTCCGCGTAGCAATCCGGCTACTTACTGTGGTTTCTTTACCGACATTCGCACCCTCTTCGCATCGGTGCCCGAAGCCAAGATCAGGGGATACAACGCGGGCCGGTTCTCATTCAACGTCAAAAGCGGCCGCTGTGATGTTTGCGAAGGCGGCGGCATGCGGGTCATCGAAATGAATTTCCTCCCCGACGTCTATGTCCATTGCGAAAAATGCAATGGCCGCCGTTATAACCGCGAAACCCTGGAGATCCGGTACAAAGGGAAGTCCATCAGCGACGTTTTGGATATGACTGTGGATGAAGCTGTGGGATTTTTTCAGAACGTTCCCTATCTCTACCGGAAGATCAAGGTGCTCCAGGATGTGGGGCTGGGCTATATTACACTCGGTCAATCCGCGGTAACCCTTAGCGGCGGCGAAGCGCAGCGTGTAAAGCTTGGAACGGAGCTCGGCAAAAAGGACACCGGGAAGACGTTTTATATCCTCGATGAACCTACAACGGGCTTGCATTTCGAGGATATCCGCCATTTGGTGGAGGTGCTGGACAAACTGGTTGACCGCGGGAATACCGTACTGGTGATCGAGCATAACCTCGATGTGATTAAAGTAGCCGATCATATCATCGACCTGGGTCCGGAAGGCGGCGATGGCGGCGGCAGCATCCTTTTTGAGGGGACACCTGAAGCGCTCACCGGCAACAAAGAAAGTCATACGGCCCGGTTTTTAAAAGCAGAACTAAAGTAACACCAACTTCCGCCGCCGGGTAATAAATTATGGAAAGGATTATCATAGACATGGACGAAGTCATCGCCGATCCGATGAACGAAATGATCGACTGGTACCGGAAAGAACATCATGGCGATGTCGATTTTAAAAAGATGTTGACGGGGTCCTGGGTGAGAGGGTTCCCCGATGAACACCAGGACCTTGTGATGGACCGGCTGCGTTCTCCGGGCTTTTTCCGCCATCTTCCCGTCATGAAAGACAGCGTCGGCGTCCTGCGCGAGCTCAATAAGCGCTACGAAGTCTTCATCGTATCAGCCGCCACCGAATTCCCGAATTCCCTCAAAGACAAATTGGAATGGCTGGAGGATCATTTTCCATTCCTAAGCTGGAAGCAGGTGGCCCTGTGCGGCAGTAAAGACCTGGTTTTCGGAGACTATATGATCGATGACCATCTCAAAAACCTGAAAGGATTCAAAGGCAAGCCCTATCTCTTTACCGCCGCCCACAACCTGGACGTGACCGGCTACGACCGGATCAACAATTGGGCGGAAGCTGCGGAAATCTTTCTGAAATGATCGCGCTCCGATCGTGTTGGCGCAGTCGCGATGCACAAAAAAGCGACCCGTCAGGGTCGCTTCTCAATAAGCCAACAAGCCGCACAGGAAGTGATTAATAAAATCTTTTTGTAAAGGGTACCTAAATAGGGAACGGATCAGGTTTTACTTAACCTCGGATATTCGGATTTTACCAATTTCCCTGCCAGCATGTTGGTTGTTCGTTTAAGGCCTCAATGCACCGTAAGCTGCCCGTTCTCAATCCGCTCATCGTCCGTAAACACCTCGAACAGGTAATTGCCTTCGGAAATCGTCGTAAGCACAGTAGTTTCTTTGTTTCGGATATGCGCCTGGTTCACCAGCCGCCCATCCATATCGAACAGGTATAACTGATATACTTTCCCGTCTTTTCCGCTGGCGGAAAAGAACAATACCTGCTGCCGGGCATCCGGATACAGCCGGATTTTGTGCTTTTTGCACGACAGAGCTTTGCTTACCTGGATACTGTGGATGGTATCTGAACCTGCTTCAGGAGTGAGATGAGGAGCGCCGCCGGATAATCCGGGATCGGCGAGAGCGCAGCATTGCACGAAAAGTGCCAGGCTTAACGCCAGGATGCCGCCGCGCAGGTTCGCAGACAAGACAGTTTTCTTTAGGTGTACGGGTCGGATCATAGGTACAATTGATTTTGCAATCAATGAAAAAATAGGGTACGGATTAACAATAATTTTCAACAAACGATCAAAATAACCAGAGTACGATCAACAACTATAGTAACAAAAATATGCGTAACAATTAGAATCGCAGCAACGGACAGTGTGTGGAATTGTACCACCGCTCTTTCTGACCGCCGGTTAGGCGAATACCGATCTTAAACCCAAACGTAAAGTATGCATCATTGTTCCCCGGCGTTCCACGTTTGTCTCCCGCCATATAGCTAGGCGTATTGTAACCATTGGCGGCCTTATTGGACAGCTTTACCGCCAGATCGGCCTGCTGCGCAGAGAGGTGCGAATAGAACAGATTTGGGTCGATATACTGTCCATGCACGTCATCAAGGTAGTCGGTGAACAATTTACGATAGATGAACTCGACCGAGATATTGATGTCTTCACTAAGGAAATATTTGATACCGCCGCCCATCGGAATATTTAACTGTGTCAGCGAATATTCCTTGACACCCGGCACCCATCCCTCACCTTCCGTGTGAAGCGGCCGCAGGTCGTACCAATAGGTGTTACCTCCTTGCGACAAGCTGCCCTGCGGATTGAAATGGTAAATACCTAAACCGAGCAAGCCATACGGACGCAACCTTCCTTGGACGTCTTCCGGCTCTTCTTCGAAGAAGACGGTAGGATAAAACTCCGCCATGGCGGTTCCTTCTATAATTACCGAGCGAAAATCGAGATTGCGGTTGAAACGGCTGTTTTCATCACCTCCCTTTTCCTTTATATCAGCATCAAATGCCGTTATGTTCCCGTAGTTTGCGGAGAGACGAAAGCCCAACCATTGCGTCGGATAAGCAGCGAAGAACGCGCCAAACTGTAGCTTGGTCGTTGGGAAATTATAGTCTTTGAGACCATATGTGCCCTTGCCGGCATGACCGCCGAGATCCGTCAAGGCTACGATAGGACCGGTTGTAAAGCCAAAGTCGGTAGTATTTCGGGCATCCTCCTGAGCGAAAGATGGATAAGAGATACACAGGGTAATGGCAGATACAAACAAACACTTCCAGAACAAGGAGTGTAAACTCTGTTTCATTGATATTAGATTTAGTTTTCCGATGGTTTGGACTGCTGCTTCCTCATTCGAAAATGAAGAAGGAGCGACATACAAGAAACGAAATATTAACGATTAATTGTACATCCGGGAGCGACTATTTTAGAGACAATATTCCCAATTAAGGAATACTGTGTAATGATTTATAGATGAATTACGGATAGCAACATTTCAATATGGTTGATCCCATCTTCGGAATAAATTTCCCCCTTTTGGACGAAGCCGAACGATTCGTAAAAATCCTTGAGATAATATTGCGCACCGATACGGATATCTCGCTTTCCATGAACCGCGTAAAGGGCTTGAATGCTTTCCAGGAGGAGCTCCCGGCCGATTCCCATTCCTCTTGCAGTTGGTGAACTTACGATCCGGCCTATAGAAGATTCCACATAGGAAATCCCCGGTGGAACAATTCGTGAATATCCGAGCAGCTGACCGTCTTTCCAACCCATCACGTGATGGCATACCTGATCTTTATTGTCCATATCGAGGAAAACACAATGCTGTTCAACCACAAAAACTTCGCTGCGCAGCCGAAGAATAGCATACAATTCACCAGTTGTCAAATCGCTAAAATGTTTGCAAATCCAGCTAGTAGCCATATTTGTTACCCCATAATGATTTCAGGAATTTTCGAAGCTCTTCCTCCCTCGCATTCCGCCCGGGTTCGTAAAAAACGGTCCCGGCAATTTCAGTTGGCAAATATTCCTGCAATGAAAAGTTGCCATCATAAGAATGACTATACTGATACCCCTTCCCATAATCGAGATTCTTCATCAAATTCGTAGGAGCGTTTCGGATATGAAGAGGGACGGGCAGATCTCCATACCCGCGGACTGCGGCCTGTGCCGCACCAATCGCCGTCGTGGCCGAATTGCTTTTTGGCGAGGACGCCAGATAGATTGCGCACTGCGACAGGATCAGGCTGGACTCCGGATACCCGATCTTGTTGACCGCCTCAAAAGTTGCATTCGCCAGGAGCAGCGCATTCGGATTGGCGTTGCCGATATCTTCGCTGGCCAGGATCAGCATCCGCCGCGCAATGAACTTGACATCCTCTCCACCTTCTATCATTCTCGCGAGCCAGTAGACCGCTGCATTGGGATCGCTGCCCCGGATGCATTTGATAAACGCGGAAATAATATCATAATGCTGTTCGCCTTTTTTGTCATACAGGGCGATCCGTTGCTGCGCTATCTCCATCACAACCTCATCGGTGATCACCCCTCCTTCCCCCAATGCATCGGCTACCACCTCCAGCAAATTCAGCAATTTTCGCGCGTCGCCACCCGAAATGTTGATCAAAGCAGACGTCTCTTTTAACCCGATATGCAAGCTCCGCAACCAGTCGTCTTCGCCGAGGGCACGATGAAGTACCCGGATAAGGTCTTCTTCCGTCAGCGGCTTGAGCACATAAACCTGGCACCTGCTCAGCAATGCGCTGTTGACTTCGAAGGATGGGTTTTCGGTCGTTGCGCCGATCAGCGTTACAATGCCCTTCTCCACCGCACCCAATAATGCGTCCTGCTGCCCCTTATTGAACCGGTGGATCTCGTCGATGAACAGAATGGCTCCTGCCACGTCCCTTGCTTCCGCGATCACCTCGCGAACTTCCCTGACACCGGAGGAAATGGCACTGAGGGTATAAAACGGCACCTTTAGTGAATGGGCGATGATCCCCGCGATCGTCGTTTTTCCCGTACCCGGCGGGCCCCATAGGATCATCGAAGGCGGCTTTCCGTGTTCAATAGCTGTCCGCAATACACTACCTTTGCCGGTCAGATGCTGCTGACCGACCAGTTGATCGAGGCTGAGCGGCCTGAGCCGCTCAGCCAGCGGGGCCCCCTTGTTATCCATAACAAATAATTAAGTAACAATAGTACAACAACTTATCCTTTTTCGTGTTTTATTGGAATTCAGCAAAACATGAGAATATCGTTCATTTTCCTGTTCTCCATCTCTTCACTGGTAGCTGTAGCCCAAAACCAAAGGCTTTCCGCTGCCGGCAACTATGCCCTTAACCGCCCCGGTGTAGTGATGATCCGCACCGAGTATACCGCCAATGTCTACGTCAACAGCATGAAAATGGACTACCGCGTATTCAACGCGTTGCTCGATTCCATCCAACGCCTCGACCACGGAGGCGGAGTTACCCCGGAGCAAAAACTCGATATCGTCCTTCGGGAAATGAACAACCGCCCCGAACGTTTTTTCCAGACCTCATTTGACTACATTAAGCAACCCGAACAGATCACCGCCTCGGGTAGCGGGTTTTTTATCACCAGCGACGGGTATGTGGCCACTAACTGCCATCTCATCGACCGTGATGAGGGTTTTATCCGCCGCCAGTTCATCCTTGCCGCTTTCCGCCAGATCTCCGAAGCCAGTATCGCCGCGCTGGAGAACGCGTGGGCAACGCACTTCAACGAACAGCAGCGAAGCTTGCTCTACAATACGTATGCCTCCGTGTATTCGCGCCTCTTCTCAATGATCCTTTATGACGTGAAGAGGAATATCTACGTGGTTTATCGCAGCGGGAGCGTTGACCATCAAACCGACACCGTCAAAAAACCCGCCAGGATAATTGTCAAAGGACAGCCGATGCCGGGTAAGGACATTGCTATCCTGAAAGTTCAGGTCCCGGCAGCTATGCCCATGCTGACGTTGGCCTCACCCGAGCTGCCCGAGGTAGGCCAGCAGCTATACGTGTTCGGCTACCCCGGACCAGTAACGAACAACGATTTTGTCTCGGCCGAATCGGCCATAGAGCCCACCCTCACCACCGGCATTATCAGCGCTATCAAGATATCCGTCGGCGGCTGGCCTCTCATCCAGATGGATGCCAACATCAATCACGGCAGCAGCGGCGGACCCGTTTGCAACGATAAAGGAGAGGTAATCGGCCTGACGACATTCGGCAGTCTCGAAAACACCGGTGGACTGGCCGCCGGATTGAACTTTGCGGTCCCCGTCAGTATCCTCGACGAATTTGTGGACAGCGCAGGAATAAGACCTTCACCCGGCCCCCTGACCCGGCTATTCGCGCGCGCCCTCGGATACTACGAACAACATCAATATCGCAGCGCCCTCCATGAGTTCCAAAAGGTCAGCCGGCAAAACCCGCAATTCCCCGGTATCAATGCCTACATCACAGACTGTACAAAAAAGATAAAGGGGAATAGGACCAACCTCAACGCCGAGGAGCGCCTTCTCCTCATCCTTGGGTTTATCGGTCTGCTGATCGCCGCTATCGGCGCCTGGTGGGTCCGCTACCGCCGCACGTGGAGATTATGAGACATCGTTCCGATGGACCAGGAAATACCAGCGCAACAAACGGATGTTAAGGATCACATTGACGGCGATCATCAGCCCAAGGGCCACGGATAAAGAACCCACGAATAAAATCGCGCCCTTGGACAACGTGTAATATTTTCGCAGGTCATCCGGCATCTGAGCTGCAAGCTCTTTCATCATATTTGCAATGCGGCCCGGATCGGCAATCGTCGAAAAACCGGAGATGATATCCATCATTCCGAAGAAGAGCGCTATCAGCCCGACAAACCGAATCCCGACGGGTGTCTGATTGCTCAGGGGCTCCCGGGAGTAACGAATACTTTTATGCAATTTCAGCGCCGCAAAGCAGTTCAATGGAATGGCACTCAATAGCACGAAGAGGGCCAGCAAAGCCATCTGTCCTGTAGCCAGCGATACCAGTAGTCCAAGCGCAACGAACATCCCCCAGAAGATGATATTGAACCAACTCAACATGGCGGCAACCTTTAAGGCGATTTTCATAAACTATCCCTCCCGGTGTTCACCTGTATCGACAATTCACTGAGTTGCCTTTCATCGATGGTTGCCGGCGCGTCCAGCATCACGTCCCGGCCGCTGTTGTTTTTCGGGAAAGCGATAAAATCCCGGATGCTCTCACTCCCGCCAAGTATCGCGCAAAGCCGGTCAAGCCCAAATGCAATACCTCCATGTGGCGGCGCCCCGTACTCGAAAGCGCCCAGCAGAAAGCCAAATTTATGCTGCGCCTCCTCCGGGCTCATCCCCAACGCGGCAAACATCTTTTCCTGCAGTTCCCGCTGGTAGATGCGGATCGATCCGCCCCCGAGTTCATTCCCATTCAATACCATATCATAGGCATTTGCCTTGATGTGGTTGTATGGATGCTCGAGGTATTTCTCCGGTACTTCGATAACCGGATTGGAATCGATCATTATGGATATATCGGAGGGCTTTGGCGCAGTGAACGGATGATGACGGGCCACCCATCGGTTGTCATCTTCCGCATATTCGAAGAGCGGAAAATCGAGTACCCACAGCAGCTTAAACTCTTCTTCCCGGCGCAACCCAAGCCGCCTGCCCATTTCCAACCGCAGTTCACTCATCGCCTTCCTGGTCCGCTCTTCCCGCCCCGCCAGCAGCAAGATCAGATCGCCGGTCTCCGCTCCTGCCGCGTCCGCGATAGCTTTCAATCGTTGGCCGGAATAGAACTTATCCACCGAGCTCTTCAGGGTTCCGTCCGCATTGCACCTGATATAGACCAGTCCCTGCATCCCGATCTGCGGCCGCTTCACCCACTCCGTCAGTTCGTCGGTTTGTTTCCGGGTGTACTCGCTGCAACCGGGCACAGCAATCGCCAGCACCGTCTCTGCGTTGTCGAAGACGCCGAATCCGGCACCCGAGATCAGTTCGCCTTGGGCCATGCGCTTGCCCCCCAACGTGAAAGCAGATTTCAGATTCGCGATCTTCATCCCGAAGCGGATATCCGGTTTGTCGTTCCCATACTCCCACATCGCCTGCTCCCAGGTGATCCGCTGCAATGTCTCCTTGTACTCGATTCCCTTGACGGTCTTAAAAATATACTTCACCATCCCTTCGAACATGTTAAGTATGTCCTCTTGTTCCACGAAGCTCATCTCGCAGTCGATCTGCGTAAACTCCGGTTGCCGGTCGGCGCGAAGGTCTTCGTCCCGGAAACACTTTACGATCTGGTAGTACCGGTCATATCCGCTGACCATGAGCAATTGCTTGAATGTCTGCGGCGATTGCGGCAGGGCGTAAAACTGCCCGGGGTTCATCCGCGAAGGCACCACAAAGTCGCGGGCGCCCTCCGGGGTCGACTTGATAAGGAAAGGCGTTTCCAGATCCATGAACCGGTTTTGATGCAAATACTCCCTTGCCGCCCGGTTGACGGCATAGCGCAGCTCCAGGTTTTTGCGCACGGCCGGCCGCCGAAGATCGAGGTAGCGGTATTTCATCCGCAGGTCTTCGCCCCCGTCGGTATCATCCTGGATCGTGAATGGCGGTGTTACGGAAGGATTCAGGATAGTGTAGCCGCTAACCTTGATCTCGATATCGCCCGTCGGCAGCTGCGGATTTTTGCTAGTCCGCTCCGCCACCCGGCCGTCGACCTGCACGACGAACTCCCTGCCCGGCGGGTTTGCCGCCAGCGCTGCGTTCAATTCTTCCCCGAACAGAAGTTGCGTAATACCATACCGGTCCCGCAGATCGATAAAGGTAATGCTCCCGAATTTCCTGATCGTCTGTACCCAGCCAGCAAGGGTCACCGACTGACCGATCTGCTCCTTTCTTAATTCGCCGCAGGTATGAGTGCGATACATGCTTTAGTTTACTTTAATGGTGGGCAAAGGTAGGCCAAAAACGCGTATTTTCACGCCATGTCGACCGCGGCATCCAACATTGCGCCCCTGATCATCCTCGCGCTGATCTTCGGGCTCAGGTATTTTTTTGACCGGTTTCTGCGGAAACGGAAAGAAAAGCGCGTTCATACGCTGCAGGAATCTTACGATCAGGTCCTGGCCCGCTATAACCCCTACTACAAGAGCCTTCAGCCTGAGGGCCGTGAACGATTCTTCAAGCGGGTGCTGCAATTCATCGACAGCAAAAAATTCGAGTATATCGATCTCGAGCGACAAGACATCATGCCGGTTCTCATCAGCGCGGCCGCCGTGCAACTCACTTATGGCCTGGATCATTTTCAGCTCGACTTCTTTGACACCATATATATTATAAAGGATAAGTATACCTACGGACCAAGCCAAACACCCTTCGAGGGCCATGTCAGCGAAGACGGGATATATCTTTCCTGGACCCATTTCATGCGCGAATTTGCCGATTACTCCGACGGGCAAAATGTCGGCCTGCACGAAATGGCGCATGCGCTCACCTATGTGAATTTCACCGGCCATCAGGGCCGCGACCGCAACTTCCACGACACGTTTGTAGATTTTTCCGCCATAGCCCGGCCCATCTTTGAGCGAATGCAAGCCGGCGAAACCACCATGCTCGATCCTTATGCCGCTACCAACTACCAGGAATTCTGGGCCGTTTGCGTCGAAACGTTTTTTGAGCGCAGCCAGGCCTTTAAACAACAGCTTCCCGAGCTCTATTCGGCGCTTTGCCGCCTACTCAATCAGGACCCCCTTTCCCGGGAGAAATTCTTTACCATCCCGGCCGCATAGCTGTTCTTAACAAATTAATTGTCAATAATTTACAAAAAGTCCGCGATTCCCCTTTTGATTTTCAGAAATTTCTCATTATTTTGAGGTGTAACGATTCATTCCTCTTGATTAAACCCGCCATCAGGTTTTTCCCTCTAATTCTTGAAGACCATAGTTCTCCGTATCCACCTCCAATGTAAGACCCGATTGTAGCAATCGATTCTTGAATCACTAAGGAAAAAATGAACCTTATGGAAATCGTTGTGATTTGCTCATTGGTGTTGGGTATTCTCCTGCTGAACCGCCCTGTTACGATGCTTGTTCAACGCCTTTATAACAGGCACCAGTTTAAGCGATTTATTGTAAGAGAGACCTTCTATCACTCTGTTGTGTCCCGCCACCTGGCCTATTATAACCGGCTGAACCTGGAAGACCAGCGGAAATTTCTGTTTCGCACCTGGCTGTTCCAGCATTCGAAAAACTTTCGGTACATCGAAGTGGAAGAGACCGCCGAAATGCCCATCCTCGTGAGCGCCGTCGCCGTCCAGCTAAGTTTTGGCCTCGAAAAATTCAAATTGAACTATTTTGACGATATCTTCATCCTCCGCGATGATTACCATTACGGATTTTACTCCCGGCCCTTTATGGGGCATGTCGATCAAACCGGTATCTATCTTTCCTGGGACAACTTTATGAAGGGTATTTCCCAGCAGACCCCCAATTGTAACGTCGGCCTCCACGAGATGGCTCATGCGCTCGCTTATGTCAACTTTGTCACCCAGACTGAAGAGGACCGGCACTTTAAAAAGGAGTTCCCGAACTTCTCAAAGGTAGCCCGACCCATATTCACATCCATGCAGCAAGGGGGGGCAAAGAACTTGCTTGGCGATTATGCTGCAACCAACTATCACGAATTCTGGGCCGTAGCCGTTGAGATATTCTTCGAGAGTCCCGACCAGTTCCGTCAGGAACTCCCCGAACTTTACGAAGCCATGGCAAACGTGCTCAACCAGGACCCCCTCAGTTTTGTCACGGGCAGCACGACGATTATCCGTCGCCAGCCCGTCGCGACCCCGGTTGGCGCCATAGCCTGAGCGAATCTACAAACCGCTGAAATAAGCTCCCGGTCTCATCCGCCCAAAATTCGCTTAAATCGATTGACATCCGCTTCCGGAATCACCGGCTCCCCCTTCCTCAACAACGCTGCCAGCTGCCGCGCAAAAAACGGCGCCAGCGAACACCCCTTCGTCCCCATTCCATTCAGGATGCCTACCGCCGGATATACCGGATGAAGCCCGACAAAGGGGCGCCGCTCCAGTGTCGCGGGCCGCACCGAGGCGAAATGCTGCACTGTCCGGAACGGCACCCGCAGCCAATCTTTCAATAAGGCCTCCGTCCGCCCGCGAAAAACCGCCGTCGGTCCGGCATCGATAAAAGACCATTCATACGAGGATCCGACCCACCATAACCCATCGGTCCAAGGCACCAAGCTGATTCCGCGTTTGAAGACTACACTCGCAGCCGCCGGTACCGGTGCTTCGATAATCAGCACCTCCCCTTTATTCGGCGCAAACGGCAACCGCGAAAAATATCCTGCGTTCGCCGCCTCCACCCCATCGCAAAAGATCACCCACCGCGCCCCGACGTCACGATACCGGACCCCGGAATCTCTGACTACTAACTCCGCCGCCACAAAACATTCTCCCCGCAACACCCCTCTGCCCTCCAACTCCTTTCGCGCCTGCGACAGCAACCCCTGCACATCCACCAGATAGCACGGTTCGATCAGCCCATACCCCAACTCATAACGGAAAAGGCCATCCCACGAATGCTCCTCCTCGGGCGGCGGCAGCCGCAGATACTCCGCCCCCTCTTCATATCGCTTGCCAAAGGCCAACCGCATCTGTGGTGTCGGAAAAAAGTCCACTACCCGCACCGGCCTCAACGAGTCCCCATATACTTCCCGCAAAAAGGGCGGCAGCTCATCGATCATCCAGGTCTTTACGAACCTTCGCCCGGTGACGGGGTTGATCAATCCCGCGGCCGCCCGGGTGGCTGTATCACGTCGCTCCTCATCGACCACGATATAGGACAAGCCTACCCGGTCCAATTCGCGGCAAAGAAACGTCCCGCAGATTCCCTGCCCGACGACCAATACGTCAATGCCGATCATTGGGCGCCCTCCACGTTGACCCGGATCCCCTCGGTATGAAAAGCGAATTCCGGTGCATACATGCACTCCACGCCGGCTACTCCATTGCTAAACTCTCCCGTTTGACCCACCATCAGCGCATATTCGAATACGTAAGTCCCGCGCGGCACCGAAGAAAAGAAGAATTCCGTACTGACATCTTTTGTCGATTCATAATAGCCAAGCCCGCCCTGCCATTGATAGCCGCTTAATACGTTGACCGGCTCGAGACAGGCGCCGCGCATGTCCTTCAAATGTACGTATTCGAGATCCCGGTTCGTCCGAAGTACCAGTCGCACTACTACCCGGTCGCCGACACGGATCGTTCCGTTCTCCGGGATCGTGTCCAACACCGGCCCCCGGTTGGTATTGCGCTGAACGAAGAGCCGTTTCTCCAACCGTAGCGGCGCATTTCCACCTTCCGCCGGTGTGATCCGGTCCAGCTGATCGAAATATTGCCAGTACACCGCTCCCCAGGCCGGAGACCCGCCACCCTTTGAAGACTTCACCGACACCCGGATGTGACCCATATCCGGATTGACAAAGGGGCCATCAAATACCTTCTTATCATATCCTGTTCCGGCCTCGCCCACCGGAGCCTCTGCATAGCCGGGTCCCCACTGCACCGTCTTATCTCCGAGTTCCACCGTCACGGACCGCTGTTGATCGAGCCAATCCGCTCCACCCATCAACAACGCATACACCGCATCTGTCGTGGCCTTTGTCGTCGGCCATTGATGTGTCTGCTTCTGTCTCAGCAGCCAGGTCTTTAGCCGGCGGTCCGCCACCGAATCGTGTGCGACCTCCCGGAAGGCCTCGATCAGCAGCGCCTCGGTCTCGACCGGCGCCTGGTACCAATAGTATCCGCTTTCCATCTCTTTCCAGTACATGCCCAATTCCGGGTCCTGAATAGCCGTTTCGCGCAGCGAGGCAACGATTGCTCTCGCCGTTTGCACATCTCCGGTCCGGAACAGGGCCAGTGCGACCATCCCCTGGGTATATTTGCTCGCCTTTACCCACTCCTTTTGCGCCACCTTTCGGTAAAAATTGACCGCGGCAAACGACCCGCCGGGCAGGCCAACGTCGTTAAAATAGCTCCGCATATACAGGTACTGTGCCACCGAAGGCGAGATCCAATGGATACCGCCCTGCACCTTGAGGTCTTGCTGATATTCTTCCCTGATCTGCTGGTCGGCATACCCCAACGCATCAGTCACCATCTTTTTTACCTTCTCCGTCAATGCCCGCGACAATGCCTGTAAACGCAGGAGCCGGCCAAGACCGGTCAAGACATACTGTGTGATATAACGGTCGTCAAGGCCGCCTTTAAACCAGGGAAATGCGCCGTCGGGAGCCTGCACTTCGGCCAATTCGTCGACTGTCGATTCCAACTGCCCGCTGAGCCTTGCCTGGTCGAACAGTAACGCAATATTCTTTTTCTGCTGCGTCTCCGTCTTTCCGTCCAGCACCCACGGCGTCTCTTCCAGTAACACCGACTTTAACTCCTGATTTTTTTCCAGGTTACTCAGCAGAGCGGAAGTATCGACCGTCCTCCACCGTTCGAAGACCTGCGCGATCCGCGGCGAGCCATGCACCATCTTGCTGGCGAGCGCATTGGCATAAAGGCGATCAAAGGTCTGTTCCGCACATTCATACGGATATTGCATCAGGTACGGCAACGCCTGTACCGCATACCATGCCGGATTGGCGGTGAATTCCACCGTCAGCGCGTGATGGTTGAGCGTCTCGCTGCTTCCGCTTTGCAACAGCTTCCCGAACGTAAAAGACTTGACCCCGTCCGATGGCATATTCAGCGGAAGCGTTTCCGTCACCAGCATCCGGTTGCTGACCACCGGCAACACCGCCTCTTCCCCGTCACTATATGATCCGGCCTGCGCGATGATCCGATAGCTCACCGGGCGATTGTATTGATAAGGTATATCCAGGGGAAATTCGACCACCGCGCTGCCGCGAGCCGGTACGGTAAAATATTGATTGGGCTGCCGGTTGACAAACCATCCATCTGCCGTCTCCCCGGTCGTCGGGTCAGTCAGCGCAAGTCCCATCTGACCCGTCATTTCCGAATCGGCCAGGTTGACCACTTTTACCGAAAGATTGATCTTGTCGCCTTCCCTTAAAAATCGCGGCAAATTGGGCTGCACCATCAGCTCCTTTTGGGTAACGATCGTCTTCTCCGAATAGCCAAAGGCCAGATCGCGGGTATGCGCCAGCGTCATCCACTTCCATTGGGTCAGTGATTCGGGCATGGTGAAGGAAAAACTGACGTTGCCGGCGCTATCTGTTCGGAGATCCGGGAAAAAGAAGGCGGTTTCCTGGAAGTTTGTGCGGACCTGGACTGGCGGCGGCGCCGCAGGCAGCTCGATTTGTTGCGCCGCTTCCCCGCCGGGTAAAGCAGGTTTAACCCCGTCTCTTACCGAACTCCGCTCCAATATCGTCTCGTCTGCCACTATCTTTGGGGCGGTCGCTTTCGCCATCTCAATTCGATTCCCCCTTAAATACGCTATCTTATCCCTGTCATGTATCACACCCTCAACCCTCCAGGGCATCCCCACTTCAATCAACCGGTCATATTCCTTCAATATCCCATAGAATACCGGCTCCGGTCGCGGCATCGTACTCGAAAAACCCACCTCAAAATCGTCGTTGTTCATCCATAGGCCCAATGCAAAGCCCGACCATGTATCCGGCGCGTCCCAGGAATGCGGCGCAAACTGATCCAGCGATGCATCATACATCGCCGCCAGCACCTGCGCGGCCACCCGTGAACCGTGTTCTCCACGTATCTCCACCGCCCATTTTTCTTCATTCCCAGGCTCCGTCTTGTCCCGGAAACTGGTATACCGGATGGTCAATTTATCATTGCCCCACGGCACGGACACGGTCATTCGGCGCACATACATCCGGTTGTCTTTGACGAAGGCGTCCGCCACCTCAAACCCGCCCCGGTCAGCCTCCGTTATTTTCCATTCTGTGATGTTCGCGCTTCCACTCACGACAAAATGCTGGAAAACCGGACTTTCGTGGGGGTCATCTGCCCGATGCCACTGCCCGGTAGTTTCCCCGGCTTTTCGGATCGCCCGGACTACATAGACGTCCTGCGCTGAAGTACCTGTTTGAAGCAGCGCCATACCGCCCGGCTCAGCGCTCATTGCAGCGGCGTCCCCGCCCCAGACGTATTCCGGATTGGATGGCGCCCCCGTTCCACTTTCATACAGCTGAACATACCGGATATCCTTCACCGACCGGCCGAAAGAATCGGTCGCTGTCGCTTCAATCAACCACCATCCTGGCTTTAATCTTAAGGCCAGCTCATTCCCGCCGGAAGAATCCACACCTTCCCATGCCCGAGAACCCCTGACCCACTTTTCTTTTTTCCCTTCGTCGCGGTAGGCGTCATGCGGAAATGAATCAAGGAATGCCTGCCCGGTCATCACCCATCGATCCGGCGCTCCCCATAGGCGGTCCCGGATGAGCCGATCTGGCGGTGCCAATGGATACGCCGCCACATGCACCGGCGCGGCCACGGTCCCTCCCGATAAATTCTTAACATCCACCCGCACTGACCGCAGACTGTCCGCCGGCATCGCCGCATCCTGCTCTAATCCGATAACAAGGTCCAGTACCGTGTATCCGGCCGTGATCGTCACGCTGCCCGATCGGGTCTCGCCATTGATGTCCGTCACCTCTGCGGAAATGCGGTAGTCGAAGCGCGGGTCCATAGCGACGGGAATACCGCGGTCGGGACGGGCGATAAAATCAATCCCAAACGCCCCGTTGGCATCCGTCTTTACTTCCCCATGCGCAATCTCCTGCCCGTCCTGACGGGCCTCCCGCGCTTCAAAAAACAAAAACCCCGGGTATCGCGCCAGCCGGGCGACCCGATACTTCACTTTCGCTCCATCCAGGATATTCCCTGCATAGGCCTTGGCGTTGCCATGCACCCGGATACCATCTCCTACCCGGTAGGCGCCCTTCAACGGGTCGAAGCTGACATAAAATCGGGGCCGTTTGTATTCCTCGACAGAAAAATCCGAGGCAAACTGTTGCCCGAAAATCTCATTGATCTGGAAACGCCCGTTTAACCCATGATCTGGTAGATGAAACATTCCATGATAGGCTCCGAAATCATCCGTTACCAACTCCATCGAATCGATTCGCTCCCCGTTAGCGTTGGTTAGGTAGACTTTGGCATGCCGGGCCGCCATCGGCTTTAGCTGCCGCGTGTCAAAATCCCTGGTGATACCGATGGCTTTGAAATATACGGTCTGGCCCGGGCGGTAAATCGCCCGGTCGAGGAAGAAATAGACTTTTGCATTACCCCGTTCATATACTGTTTTGTCGGCCGTCACATTGTTCCATTGGTCCGCAGGCAAATAAGGTAATGAGAGTTCGGAAAGAAGCACGTCTTCTCCCGGTCGCTGAAGACGGAGTGACCGCTGCTCATACTCCGTGAGCTGCCCCAAACGAAAATGCCCCAGCTGATCCGTGTGATACGTCTGCCCCGACAACGGCTGCCAGATTTGGCGAGTGCCGCTCCAACCAGGCTTCCATACCTCCGCCCGTACATCGTTTAGCGGCTGCCCGGTCTCCCGGTTTAGCATAAAATAGTCGTGACCCTCGCGGATATACGCCATCGAAGTCACGACAACCTGTGCTCCGGTCAGCAGGCTTTTCTTCGGGTCCCACGCGGCATCTGTACTGGATAAGACAACATACGTCCCGGGCGGCAACCTCCCGATCGCGATTTCGGCGGAGTGCGTCCGATAGTCGAAAGTATTCGGCAGGTCTTGGGTGAAAGACCGATACGCGGGTGCCTGAAGCCATTCCTGCCAGACATCGTCGTTGTGTTGCCATCGCGATCCTTTTCGGAGCGTATCGATCCTGGCCAAACGCATATACAAGCGATTGACGTTCGACCATTTCACGAGGCAACGAAATGGCCTCCCGGGTACATTGAATTGTTCGACCGACAATTCCACCGACGGTGCGACGATCTCCTTCAGCAGGAGACGACAGTTGGTTTTCCCCTCACTGCTGTCGCTTTCCTGCAACACCCGCTCACAGATAGTCTTGGCCTGCACGTACCCGTCCCAACCAGCCGAATCGGGCTGCTCGAAGCTTAACTTGGCCTGGTCGGAGTAGTACTTCGCCAGGAGGTACCATGCCTGGGCTGCCGCCGGCTTGTTGCCCCATATGTCCGTCAACCGCACCAACCCCCGGAAATATTGATCCGCTTTATCGGGGGCCACTGAATAATCTTTCCCGAAGTCCAGCCGGTCAATATCCACATCGATGAGTGCATCCGGCTGCTCGTCGCTTATATGAAAGCGCGTCAGCCGCTGATATAGCAGGAGTGCCTGAAAATGCGGCGAGCTACTATCCGGCGACACAAAGGAATGTCCCTCAAACGTCCGTGCATCGGCAAACATCGCGGAATCATCGATCTCGAAATTCTCCTCCGGCTGGTTGATATCGGATTCAGAGCTTTTGAAATAACTTAGCGCCTCATATGCCAGCAGATCGAATAGGGTAGGCCGTAATCGCGGAGTGTTTCCTTTGATTAAGATCGGGTGCCAGTCCCGAATCGGCGATCGCTTGAGCAACTCGTCATCCCGCAGCGACGACAGGTACAATTCCCGGATACGCCGATGAAAATCATCTAAAGTCCAGGTCGAGAAGTCGGCGTTCGGGCGGACAACCGTGGCCGTTCGGTTGTACAACTGATAACGATGTTCTTGCAGGTACCTCCAATATTGCGTGGCCAGTATGCTTTGCAGGATCGCCTGGGAAGGTTGCCGCCTTCCGGGCCCGGCTTTCTCCACCTCATCTATCTCGCGCTCGATCGCCCGGATCGCAGCGCTGTCATTGCCGGTCACCTCCTGCCCAACCGTTGCTTTAAAGACAATCGCTCTTATTTCCTGCGCGCTGTTATGTTCCTGCCGTGCCAGTGCATAGATCCGGTCAGCCTCCACCAGCGCCGATTTCGGCAAGCCCGCGCGGTTCGCCAAGGAGTCCACCACTGCCCACCGGCGATCATAGCCGGTCGTCCCGCCGGCCTGCTGCGCCCGTACCGCCATCGCCATCCAACAAAGACAAACAATCCCCGATACAATTTTCCGCCCCATAGGAAAAATTTGAATAAAATTAAATCTTATTACCTATAGGATGGCGCAATGTGATGATTTGCACAAGGTAAACGCCTTTTAACACCGCTATAACGCTCCTCCCTTAAACAGTTGCGCTCCGCAACCTTCCTATATATGAGCTCGATATTCAGCTCACAACAACTTAAAACTAGATTTATGAAAACGAAATTTACGATCTTATTCACCATCGGTCTTCTCTTTGCCGCTGTTGCTACCCAGGCCCAGACACCGGGAGCCGACCGCCGCGATATCCGTCATGACCGGGTCGATATCCGTCATGACCGCCGGGACCTCGTCCGCGATCGCCAGGAAGGCAGATTCTTCGATGCTCGCCACGACCGCCGGGATATCCGGTTTGACCGTCAGGACCTCCGCCATGACCGGCGCGACCTCTACCGCGATCGGAATCGCTTCTAAACAATAGCACACTCTACATACACCAAGGCCATCAATGAAAAGGCCGTCCCCATAGACCGGGACGGCCTTGCTATTTTTAAGGCGCGCCGCGCAACTGCATTTCCCGCGGCGCGCGCAACCGTCGCCAGCCGCCGCGCCCTATCTCTTCCCGAGAACTTTTGCCATCGTCGACCCGATCTCCGCCGGCGTCTGCACCACCGTAATTCCGCACTCCGCCATGATCTTCATCTTCGCGGCCGCCGTATCATCCGCCCCGCCGATGATCGCTCCCGCGTGCCCCATCCGCCGCCCCGCCGGCGCCGTCTGCCCGGCAATAAAACCAACCACCGGCTTGCGGTTGTTCTCCTTCACCCACCGCGCCGCTTCCGCTTCCATACTCCCGCCGATCTCCCCGATCATCACAATCCCCTCGGTCCCCGGATCATTCATCAATAGCTCCACCGCCTCTTTTGTCGGTGTCCCGATGATCGGATCGCCACCGATCCCCACCGCCGTCGAGATCCCAAGCCCCGCCTTGGCGACCTGGTCGGCCGCCTCATACGTCAACGTTCCCGACTTGGACACGATGCCGATCTTTCCCTGCTTGAAAACAAATCCCGGCATGATCCCCACCTTGCACTCACCCGCCGTGATCACCCCCGGACAATTCGGCCCGATCAGTCGCGTCGGCCGACCCTGTAGATAATTCTTAGCCTTCACCATGTCCTGCACCGGAATCCCTTCCGTAATACAGATCACCAGACCGATCCCGGCCTCCGCCGCCTCCATGATCGCATCCGCCGCAAACGCCGGCGGAACAAAAATGATCGACACGTTCGCCCCGGTCGCCTTGACCGCATCCGCAACCGTATTAAAGACGGGCCGCTCGAGATGCGTCGTGCCTCCCTTACCCGGGGTCACCCCGCCAACCACCCGGGTGCCATACTCGATCATTTGTGACGCGTGGAAACTTCCTTCCGTTCCGGTAAATCCTTGTACGATGATCCTGGACTGTTTGCTAACTAAGATTGACATGACTATAGAAATTTATTTTAAAAGGTCATCCATGTTCCGGTTATTATCGATCTTCCCTTTCACCTCCAACATCCGCATATCCTTGGCGTCCTTCAAAAATTCAGACGCAAAAATAAAGTCATTCAGCAATTTATTCTTACTAAAAATAATTTCCTTGTTGCTGCCCTCCCATTCCTTGATCCCCTGGTACATATACATGATGTGATCCCCGATCTCCATTACACTGTTCATATCGTGTGTATTGACAACCGTAGTAATATTGTATTCTTCGGTGATCTCCTTGATCAGTTTGTCGATCAGCAGCGAAGTTTGCGGGTCCAGCCCCGAATTGGGTTCGTCACAGAACAGATACTTCGGATTCAGGACGATCGCCCGCGCGATCCCGACCCGTTTTTTCATCCCCCCCGAGATCTCGGCCGGATATTTCTTGTGCGCATCCACCAGGTTGACGCGCTCCAGTACCTCATCCACCCGCTTCATCTTTTCCGCCACGGTGTTCTTTGTGAACATATCCAGCGGAAACATCACATTTTGCTCGACCGTCATACTGTCAAACAGGGCTGAACCCTGGAAGAGCATGCCGATGCTTTGCCGAAGCTGCTTTCGCCCGTCCTCATTCATCTCCGAAAAATTCTGCCCGTCATAGCAGATCTCCCCGCTGTCGGGCTCGAACAAGCCCACCAGGCATTTCATCAACACCGTTTTACCGCTGCCGCTTGTCCCGATGATGAGGTTGCACTTCCCCGTCTCGAAAACCGAGCTGACATCATTGATGACGATCTTGTCCCCAAATCCTTTCCTGATATTTTTGATCTCGATCATAATGCTACAGCAACAACGCCGACAATAAGTAATCCGAAAACAAAACCAGCACACAACTCACCACGACTGACTTCGTGCTTGCCCGCCCGATTTCGAGCGCTCCGCCGGAAACATTATAGCCATAATAGGCCGGAATACTCGCAATAATGAAGGCGAACGTATAGCTCTTCGCCATCGCAAAAAAAACATTATACGGCTTGAAAGCCTGATGAAGGCCCTTGTCAAAGGCTGCCGACGATAAAATACCCGTCAACGTCCCGGCCAGCCTCCCCCCCCAGATACCAAGCACCGCAGAAATCACTACGAGCATCGGGATCATCACGATCGCCGCCAGCACCTTCGGCATGATCAGGTACGACTTGGTATTGATGCCCATGATCTCAAGCGCGTCGATCTGCTCGCTGACCCGCATATTTCCCAGTTCGCTGGCAATCTTGCTGCCGACCACGCCTGCGAGCACAATACAGACGAGGGTCGGTGAGAACTCGAGAATAACCGTGTCCCGAACGATTTGCGCAATCGTCGACAAGGGAATAATGGGACTTACGAGCTGATATGCCGTCTGTAAGGTCGAGACCGCGCCCATAAAAATCGAAATGATCGCGACTATACCAAGGGAGCCGATCCCGATATCCGAACACTGATGCATGAATTCCTTCCAGTACATCTTTCCATTCTCCGGTTTGGAGAACATCCCCTTCAAGGTTAGCAGATAGAGACCGAATTCTGTTAAAAACTTCATTAAGCTGTTTTTTACTTCACCTTCCTCCGCCACCACGGCGCCTTTCGATTCTCCTCATCCGAAGGCTGACTCTTGCACTTGATCTGCGCGTCGACAATCGCAACCAGCGCCACATTATAGATATTCCGTACGGTACTCCCCAACTGCAACACATGCACGGGCTTCTTCAAACCAAGCAGGATCGGCCCGATCGCATCGGCGGCCCCCACCTCCTTTAGTAAATTATAGGCGATATTGCCCGCCGCCAGATTGGGGAAGACCAGGGTATTTACCTCCTGATCCACCAGCTCGCTGAAGGGATAGTTTTCCTTGATCAGGTCGTTGTTCAACGCCACGGCCGCCTGCATCTCTCCATCTACGATCAGCTCCGGGTTCTTTTGCTTGACAATCGCCCGTGCCTCGGCCACCAGTCGCGCTTCCGGCGAATCGCTGGTGCCAAAATTCGAATAGCTGAGCATCGCTATCCTCGGGACCATATTGAACTGCTGTACCTCGCGAGCCACCAGCAGCGTGATATCGGCGAGCTCCTCTGCCGTGGGATTGAAATTGACCGTCGTATCCGCCAGGAACAACGGCCCCTTCTTGGTTAACATAAGATACATCCCGGCAATTTTCCGAACCCCGTCTTCCGTGCCGATCGCCTGTAAGGCCGGCCGGATAGTGTCGGGATAGTTTTTGGTCAACCCCGAGATCATCGCGTCCGCCTCCCCGGTCTCCACCATCATGCAGCCGAAATAGTTTCTGTCCCGCATGATCTTATAGGCTTCATATTTGTTGAATCCGCGGCGCTGCCGCTTTTGAAAGAAGAGCTCCCCAAAACGTTTCCGCTGCTCCTCAAACTCATCGTTATACGGGTTGATCACCGGCATCCCCTCCAACTCGATCTGGTTTGCCGCCGCGATGTGCCGGATCTTGCGTTCGTCTCCGAGCAGCATCGGGAAAGCGACTCCTTCATCATATAAGAGCTGCGCTACCTTGAGGATCTTGACATTGTCCGCTTCCGCAAAGACCAGGCGTTTGGGATTCAGCCGTGCTTTGGCACTGAGGACCCGCATCAACTGGTTGTCAAGCCCAAGCCGCTTGTTCAATTCGATGCTATACGCCTCCCAGTTGTCGATTTTGGCCAGCGCCACTCCACTCTCCATGGCCGCCTTCGCCACTGCCGGCGCTATCGTCGCGAGCAACCGCGGATCCAATGGTTTGGGAATGATATAGGTGGGGCCGAATAACATGTTCTTCTCATTGTAAGCCATGTTCACAATGTCCGGCACGGGGGTATGCGTAAGTTCAGCTAATGCCTTGACTGCGGCAAGTTTCATGGCCTCATTGATCTGTGTAGCCCGCACATCCAGCGCTCCCCGGAAGATAAAAGGGAAGCCCAGGACATTATTCACCTGGTTGGGGTAGTCGCTACGTCCCGTTGCCATAATGATGTCCTCCCTCGCCGCAGTCGCCTGCTCATACCCGATCTCCGGATCAGGATTCGCCATCGCAAAAACGATCGGCCGCTTTGCCATGCTCTTTACCATCTCGGGCGTTACGACATTCCCCACGCTTAACCCCACAAAAACATCCGCATCCTTCATGGCTTTGTCGAGGGTCCAATCGCTGCGGTCAACCGCAAACCTTCGTTTGTCGTCATCCAGGTCTGTCCGGTCTTTATGTAGCACTCCGTCCTTGTCAAACAGGATAAAATGCTCCGGTTTCGCCCCTAGTGCCGTATATAGCTTGACGCAAGCCATGGCTGCCGCTCCGGCGCCGTTGATCACAAACCGCACCCGGTCTATCTTCTTTTTTTGCAGCTCGAGCGCATTTAGCAATGCCGCGCTGCTGATAATTGCCGTACCATGCTGATCGTCATGCATGACCGGGATCTTGAGCTGCTGACGCAACTCGGTCTCGATATAGAAGCACTCCGGAGCCTTGATGTCTTCCAGGTTTATGCCACCGAAAGTGGGCTCCAGGGCCTTGACGATCTGGACAAATTTCACCGGGTCCTTCTCATTGATCTCAATATCAAACACATCGATATCCGCAAAGATCTTGAACAACACCCCCTTGCCTTCCATTACCGGCTTGCTGGCTTCCGGACCCATGTCCCCCAACCCCAAGACGGCCGTCCCATTGCTGATCACTGCGACCAGATTGCCCTTCGCCGTGTATTTATAGACGTCCTCGATGTTTTTGTGAATTTCCTTAACAGGCTCAGCCACTCCGGGAGAATAGGCGAGAGACAGATCCCTTTGCGTCTTCGCTTCCTTGGTCGGCACGACCTCGATCTTTCCGGGTCGCCCTTTTGAGTGATATTCAAGCGCCTGCTCTTTGCGGAGCTGTTTTTTTTGCATTTATTGTATTGGTCTAGCCGGCCGCCGGCCGTGTCAGGAGTGCAAAATACGAAAATGCCGACAAACAGTCTTTTACGCGATCTATGGGAAAATCCCGTTCCCGCAGTGTAGGTTCAGCCACCGCCCTTATTTTGCACCTCCAACCTTTCCTATTTGTATGTTCCTTAAGAACAGCCTTCTATCCTATCTGGCGCGGCTCGCCGTCGCAGCGATCGTCTTCCCCGGTTGTAGCCCGCTACCCTCTCCGCATGCCAGCGCACACGTCTGGCCAACACACGGCACCCAATATTACAACTACTGGGACGCGAAATATCTCGGCAGTGACAGCGCTGACCAACTTTCCTACCGGCTCATCGACTCGGCAACATTCGCGGATATCCGTAGCAGCAGTCACCCGGCCGATAACCCCGCCACCTTTCGCAGCCTGATCGATTCCAGTTGCAGGATCATCATTGACAGCACCCGCATCCAGGCCGATCTGCAATGGGTTAAAGACTCCTCCCGCATTACCGGCAGGGAATACCAGATCTATCTCTATATCGACCGAAATACGGCCACCATCTCTTCCGTCCACGGTGAACCGGGTACGAACAATACCTCCCATCCTTTTATCGAAAGTGACCGGAATCATGGGATCGTCTCCCCCATCCCCCCCGACAGCCCTGGAAACGGCAACCGTATCCTGATCGGCCAGGTCCACGGCCACCCGGCTTCGGCGGTCGGCATTACCCTTCACCGGATGTCCCCCGACGATTCGCTCACCGCTGTCTGCCTCCAGGCACCCATCTATGCGGTCGATGCTATGGACGGATCTCAAGGAACGCCCGGTTCTATTCACCGCGCCAACCCCGATCCGGGCATGGACTTTAAGGCCCAGGACCTTTACATCGGCAAGACCCGGGGCAGTTCCGGTTTCAACGCCGGCAACCTATTCAACATCGGTCTAAATGCACTGCAAATCTGGGGCATCAGCCGCCAACCGGATTTTGAGGAGCTAATCCGGATCGACAAATTCAATATGGCTGCCCAACCACGCCATCATCCCGACGCCAATCTCGATCGCGGATTCGTCGATATTAAAAGTGGGCGTATGAACCCCTGATGTAATTCCAAGCGCGGCATTCATCACGCCCAGCCGGTAAAAGCACCCCGGGATCTGTCGCGTATAATATCCGAAGTCTTCGGCTCCCAACCGGACCTCCGTCTCGAGAACATTCCCCGGACCGATATAAGCCGCCGCCTCCGCCCTTGCCACGACATCCAACGCCTCATTATTGTAGACCATCGGATAGCCGACATCGATATGCAGATCGATCTCTGCTCCCATCCCATGCACCAGATCGGTCGACAACCGCCGGATCAGCTCATGCGCCCGGAACCTCCACTCTTCGTCCATGGCCCTAAATGTTCCCATCAGCCTGACCTCGCTCGGGATCACATTCGTCGCGTACCCGCCCTGAACCGAGGTGATCGACAGGACCGACGGGGACAACGGATTCCGGTTGCGACTGATGATTTGTTGGAGGGCTACCACCAGATGCGAGGCCACCAGTATCGTATCCACCGTCTGGTGAGGCGCAGCGGCATGACCGCCTTTCCCCCGGATCGTGATATAGATTTCATCCGCGCTTGCCATAACCATTCCCCCCCGGAAACTCAACTTTCCGACCTCGAGACCGGGGTGTACATGCAACCCAAAGATCGCCTGGGGCGTAGGATCTTTCAGCACTCCCTCGTTGATCATAAGGCTGGCTCCGCCGGGATTCTTTTCTTCCCCCGGCTGAAAGATCAGCTTCACCGTGCCCTCCCATTCATCCCGCAACTGCTGTAAGATCGTGGAAGCTCCCAACAGGATAGTCGTGTGCACGTCGTGCCCGCAGGCATGCATGACCCCGTCATTTGTCGATTTATAAGCAACATTATTCTCCTCCCGGATCGGCAAGGCATCCATGTCCGCCCGCAAAGCAATCACCCGCTTACCGGGATTCCGCCCTTCGATCATTCCCACTACACCTGTCTGCGCCATCACCTGAAAAGGGATCCCGGCCGATGACAATTGCTGCCGGACAAAAGCCGAAGTCTTAAATTCCTGGTAGCTAAGTTCGGGATGCGCATGAAGATAATGCCGGATCGAAATAAAGTCAGGCGAATATCGCCTTGCCAATTCCCGGATCTTTTCTTTCAGCATGGACATGGATTTAATTCGCAGTATCCGCTTTAGGTAAATCGGTTATTTTCAATTCTATGACATCCGGAATAACGTACAGTCCGGTCGGAAAGAATTTGGCCAATTGTTTCATCGCATCCTGCGCCTCTTCCTGGGTCTTGAAATTACCTACCCGCAGTTTGTAATTCGGCGACTGATACAATAAATAGGATTTCCAGTCCGGGAATTGCTCGTAGACCTTAGCCTTCGCCGCGAAAACCTTCGCGCGATCCGGCGAATTAACTACCTGGATGCGAAACCCCTGGACATAACGACGGCTCTCCCGGGTTGTCACCTCATTGATCTCCATTTGTTTCTTCACCAGTTGGTCGATCCGCGGATCCTTTTCCACCACGACCGGATTCGAGCTGTCCATCCGACCCACCGGTCGCATGGTGTCCCGACCCGGCGGTCTCAAGGTATCCCCGGCTTGAGCCATCCCACGGGAGCAAATGAATAAAAGGAACCCAAACAATACCTTATACATAATTTTCCTCTTTCACGATCTTCACACTTGCACTACATCCGAGCCGGTCCGCACCCGCCGCAATCAACTCGCGCGCAAAGCCCGCATCCCGGATCCCACCGGAAGCCTTTATCCTTACTGCCGCCGGCAGGTGCGCCCGCATTAACTTCACTGCCCCGACAGTCGCCCCCCTCTCCGCATAACCCGTCGATGTCTTCAAAAAATCGACGCCCAGCGGAGCATATAGTTCACAACACCGCACGATCTCCCCATCCGTCAAAATCCCGCTTTCGATGATGACCTTTATCAACCGCCCCGCTGCATGCGCCACGTCCACCATCGGTCGCATCTCCTCTTCCAGGTCCAGCCAATTTCCTTCCTTGACAAACCCGAGGTTGATCACCACATCCAGCTCATCCGCTCCGTCTCCGATCGCTCGCCGCACCTCGACGAGTTTAGCCTCCGCAACGGAGTAGCCAAACGGAAAACCTACTACCGTTGCTACCCGCACACCCGTCCGCCTGGATGCCGTCACGAACGGGGGTGGCACACAAACCGCCGCAAAGCCATACTCCAAGGCCTCCTTACATATTTTTTCGATTTCAATATGTGTGGCTGTTGGTTTCAACAGCGTATGATCGATATAGGAGGCTAACGCAATCACCGAATCACCCTTGACATTTTACCGTTGATAAAATTGTATTGGCAGTCAACCCCCAAAATTAGGCCATTTAAGTAAATTGGCTCAATTTTCATCCCGACTAAACACTACTGACATGAGAAACGTCCTGCCGAGGGGGAGCACTCTTCCTCTCTTTCTTCTACTGGTCTGTTACACGCTTTCTTCCACCGCACAGTCTACCTTCCCCGTCAACGGGGTCGCCGATCCGCGAGAGCATTGTTATGCCTTTACGCACGCCACGATTGTCAAAGACGCCGGCACCACGCTGGCCGACGCTACGCTGGTCATTCGCGACGGCCTGATCGCAGGCGCCGGAGCAGGTGTGGCCATCCCCAAAGACGCCGTCGTCATCGATTGCAGCGGGAAATACATTTACCCGTCGTTTATCGACCTTTATAGCGATTATGGAATGCCCGTTCCCGAAAGGACCGGCCGCACGGTCAACCCCTTCGACTTCTTCCGCGCGCCCGCGCAGATCGAATCAAACACAAAGGGAGCATACAACTGGAACCAGGCCATCCATCCCGAGACCGATGCATACCGATTGTTCGCCTCCGACAAAACCCGCGCTAAACCGCTCAGGGATATCGGCTTTGGCACCGTGCTTTCCCACGTAAAGGACGGCATCGCCCGCGGCACCGGCGTCGTCGCCATGCTGACAGACGAGAACGAGAATTTTGCGATCGTCCGGCAACGCGCGTCCGCACACTATTCCCTCAGCAAAGGCACCTCAACCCAAAGCTACCCTTCCTCGCTGATGGGCTCTATCGCCTTGCTGCGCCAGACCTATCTCGATGCCCAGTGGTACAAAACGGCTCCAAGATCCGAAGGCACCAATCTTAGCCTCCAGGCTTTTAACGATCAGCAGTCGCTTCCGCAGATCTTCGAGGGAGATGACAAATGGCAGGACCTTCACGGCGACCGAATCGCCAAGGAGTTCGGCGTACAATATATCATAAAGGCGGGGGAAAACGAATACCAACGCATCGCTGACATCATCGCTACAAAGGCCAGCTATATCGTGCCGGTCAACTATCCCCAGGCCATGGATGTAGAGGACCCGGACAACGCCCGCTTCGTATCCCTCGCGGATATGCTCCATTGGGAACTGGCGCCCACGAATCCCGGCGCCTTTGAAAAAGCCGGCATCCCTTTCTGCCTTAGCGCCGCCGACCTGCGGGACGTCAAACAATTCCTTCCCAATGTCCGCAAAGCCTTTGACTACGGCCTGACGGAAGCGAAGGCGCTCGATGCGCTGACAAAAACGCCGGCTACCCTGATCGGGGTCTACGACAAGGTCGGCAGCCTCGACGCCGGTAAACTCGCCAATTTTCTTATCACCACGGGGCCTGTGTTCAATGAAAAGACCAATATCGTAGAGAACTGGGTCCGCGGCAAAAAATTTGATGTAAAGGAAGATGCATGGAAAGATGTCAAAGGTCAATATAACCTGGTCATTACTTCTGCCAGCGGCGCATCTCAAACCTTTACCCTCGACGTGAAATCTTCCGCGTCCGCCAACGTCATCGGCAAGGACACGCTGACGGGAAAGTTTAACTTCGACGGTAAACTGGTTTCTCTCACCTTCCCAACTGCCCCGTCACCCACCGGCAGAGGCGGTGGGGCAGCCCCCGGAGGCGGAAGACGGGGTGGGGGCGGTGGAGGTGGCCGCGGTGGCGCAGCTACTCACCTGAGCGGTATCGTCAACGCAAACACCTGGACCGGTAATGGTACCGACTCCGCCGGCAACCTGGTAATCTGGACGGCCACCTGGTCAAAGGCGGCGTCACCCGACAGCACCGCGGCCCGCAACAGAAGGCCCGAAAGACTCGGTAAGGTCCTGTTTCCCTTTGACGGATACGGCTGGGATACCCTGCCGACCGCGCACGATCTGCTTATCCGCAACGCCACGGTCTGGACCAATGAAAAAGAAGGCCGCCTGCCGAACACCGATGTGCTGATAAAGAACGGCAAGATCGCGAAGATTGGCAAGAACCTCGAGGGCGCGGGGGCCCAGGTGATCGACGGCACCGGCAAATATCTCGCGCCGGGCATCATCGACGAGCATTCGCATATCGCCGCATTCTCCATAAACGAAGGCGCCCAATCCGTGACCAGCGAAGTTCGAATCGCCGACAACCTCAATCCCGAAGACATCAGCATCTACCGGAGCCTCTCCGGCGGCGTGACCTCCGCGCACATTCTCCACGGCTCCGCCAATACCATCGGCGGCCAGACGCAACTCATCAAGCTTCGGTGGGGCGCGACCGACACCGCACTGAAATTCAGGAATTGGGATCCGTTTATCAAATTTGCCCTTGGCGAAAACGTAAAACGGACGACGTCCACCAACAATAACCGCTTTCCGGATACCCGGATGGGCGTGGAGGAGGTGCTAATGGATGCGTTCACCCGCGCCCGCGATTACGAGCGCCAGCGGAAGGCAGCCCCCGCGGTCACGCGCCGGGACCTCGAACTGGACGCACTCGTAGAGATCCTGGAACACAAGCGGTTTATCACCTGCCATTCGTATGTCCAAAGCGAAATTACCGCTCTCCTTCGCGTGGCCGACAAATTTGGTTTTAAGGTCAATACGTTCACCCATATCCTTGAAGGCTATAAGGTTGCCGACAAACTGAAAGCCCAGGGCTGCAACGGCTCCACCTTCTCCGACTGGTGGGCCTACAAGATCGAAGTAACCGATGCCATCGCCTACAACGCGACGATCATGCAGCGCATGGGGCTCAACGTATGTGTTAACTCCGATGATGCGGAACAGCAACGCCACCTCAACCAGGAAGCGGCCAAGTCCTGTAAGTATGGCGGCATGTCGGAAGAGGACGCATTCAAGATGGTTACCCTAAATCCGGCGATCGCCCTCCATGTGGCCGACCGCGTGGGCAGCATAAAGGAAGGCAAGGACGCCGATGTCGTCCTGTGGAGCGATAACCCGCTGAGTGTCTACGCCCGGGCAGAGAAGACCATCGTCGATGGCATCATCTACTTTGATGTCGACCGGGATTTGCAATTGCGAAAATCCATCGCCACAGAACGCAACCGCCTCGTTCAGAAAATGATCGCGGAAAAAAGATCCGGCGCACCGACCGGGCCAGCCATACCGAGCTATCGGATCGAGCTGAGCTGCGGCGACCATGCCCATCATGACGGTCTGCTGACGATCGACGTAAGCGATGACGACATAAATACCAATGATTAAAATGAGTAAAATGAAACGACTAATAATACTTACGCTATCGACGTTGACCCTGACCGCCGGTCAGGCTCAGGACGATGTTTATCCGGCAAAACCATTCCAGGGTCGCTTGTTTATTACCGGTGGTACCGTCCACGTCGGCAACGGCCAGGTGATCGACAATGCAACCGTCGAGGTCAATAACGGCAAGATCGTAAGGGTCGGCGCTGACGTTACCCCGACCGGGTCGGAGTCAAAGATCATCGACGCAAAAGGCAAGCAGGTCTATCCCGGCCTTATCCTGCCGGTCACCGACCTCGGCCTGAAGGAGATCGCAAACGGGGCCCGTGGCTCCGATGACCTGCGAGAGCTGGGCGACCTTAACCCGAGCATCCGCTCGATCGTGGCATACAATACCGACTCGAAGATCATAAACACGCTAAAGGCCAACGGCATTTTGCTGGCCGGCGTAACCCCACAGGGTGGAACCATCAGCGGCTCCTCCAGCGTCGTCCAGCTGGACGCCTGGAATTGGGAAGATGCGGCATACAAAATGGATAACGGCATTCATCTTAACCTGCCGACCTTCCTGGTCCGGCCAAGGCGTTTTGGCGGCGGCGGCAGATTTGCCCTCAATCAGCCCCAGACCGATCCGATCAAAGAAGCGCTGGACAAGATCGAAGAGATCAAAGCGTTCTTCCGTGAAGCAAAAGCATATTCGGAAGAGACCGCCCACAAGGAAACCAACCTGAAATTCGAAGCGGTCAAAGGATTGTTCACCAAACAGCAACGACTTTTCATCCATGGCGACCAGGTCAAACAAATGCTTGTAGCCATCGATCTGGCTAAGGAATTCGGCTTCGAAGTAACGATCGTCGGCGGAAGCGAATGCTGGTTGATCGCGGACCTCCTGAAGCAAAATAATATCTCCGTGATCCTCGCGCAGATGCATAATCTCCCCACCACAGAGGACGACGATGTCGACCAGCCTTTCAAGACCCCCGCTGTCCTGCAGAAAGCAGGTGTCCTTTACTGCATAAACGACGAACACGAAGAGACCCGCTATCGCAACCTGATGTTCAACGCCGGCGTGGCCGCAGCATACGGGCTGACAAAGGAACAGGCCCTCCAGGCTATCACGCTCAACACAGCGAAGATCCTCGGCGTCGACGACCGCACCGGTTCTCTCGAAGCCGGGAAGGACGCAAATATCGTGATCAGTTCGGGGGACATCCTCGATATCCGCACCAGCAATATCGAACACGCCTTTATCCAGGGCCGCGAGGTCAGCCTCGACAACAAACAGACCCAACTCTATCATCGATACATGACCAAGTATGGCCTTCCCGAAGCGCCGATCCCCTGACGGCCGCACCGATCGCGTCAAACCCCGGCCGTCCCGCCGGGGTTTGGTTTTTTAATGATCGCATAACATGAGAACCCTAATTTTGGTGTATCATGAGAAGTATCCCCATCCTCCTGCTCACCATTATCCCCGGCATCCTGGTCGCGCAGCCGGCGACCTCGCCCGCCAGCGCTTCGGTAAAGGAGGGAGCCCCTACGCTCCTGCCAAACGGTTGGTCCCTCACGCCCGCCGGCCATAACCTCCCTCTTTCCTCCGATCTCCCGCTCAATATGGCCATCAGCGCCGACGGAACCCGCCTCGCCGTCACCAACAACGGCAACGGCCGCCAGACCATCGATCTTATCGATCTCAGGCAACAACGCCTGCTAAGCAGCATCCCCATTCGGAAATCCTGGCTTGGCCTGACCTTCGCAAGGAGCCATCCCTGGCTCTATGCGTCCGGCGGCAACGATGATATTATTATCCGCTACCTGATGGTCCGCGATACCCTGATCGCTAAAGACACCATAAAGCTGGGCCGTCCATGGCCGGCGGACAAAATCAGCCCGGCCGGGCTTTGTCTCGATGAACGTCATGATCGGCTGTACGTTGTCACAAAAGAAGACGACGCCCTGTATGTTTGCGACACCAGAAAAAAGACCGTCCTCACCAAAGTCCCGCTTGGGGCGGAAGCCTATACCTGTCTTTTAAACCCGAAAAACGACGAACTCTATATCTCCGCATGGGGCGGCCGCAAGGTCTGGATCTTTGACACAGACCACAACACCATTAAAGATTCGGTCGCCACCGGTGACCATCCCAATGACATGGCCATCAGCGCGGACGGTCGCCGGCTCTATGTCGCCAATGCAAACTCGAATACCGTCTCGGTCATCGATGCGCCGGCAAGAACCGCGGTAGAGACCCTGCAAGCGGCACTTTTTCCCGATGCGCCGACCGGCTCTACGACAAACAGCGTATGCCTGTCGCCCGACGGAAGGACCCTTTATATCGCCAACGCGGATAACAACTGCCTTGCCGTATTCGACGTCTCCGAGCCCGGCCGCAGCCGCTCGCTCGGTTTTATTCCCGTTGGCTGGTACCCGACCTGCGTACGCGCCGCGGGCAATAACCTCTTTGTGACAAATGGAAAGGGGCTTTCTTCGCTTCCGAATCCTGACGAGCCTCAGCCCGGCGAACGCCGCAACCGCAATGCGTACAAAAAAAGCGGTGAAACGAAAGACCAATATATCGGCAGCATGCTGAAAGGCACGCTCTCCATCATCCCGGCCCCGACAACCGAAGTCCTCGCCGGTTATACAACCCGGGTATATTCCAATACTCCATATTCCGCGGAACGTGAAAAGCAAGCGCCCGGTATCGCGGGCAACCCTATTCCCCGCATGGCCGGTGAGACTTCGCCGATCAAATATGTTTTCTATGTGCTAAAGGAGAACCGGACCTACGACCAGATCCTCGGTGATCTGCCGCAGGGCAACGGCGATACCAGCCTCTGCCTCTTCGGCCAAAAGATTACCCCCAACGCCCACGCGCTGGTCAACCAGTTCGTCCTTCTCGATAATTTTTATGTCGACGCGGAGGTCAGCGCGGACGGGCATAACTGGTCGATGGCGGGCTATGCAACCGACTTCACAGAGAAAACGTGGCCGAGCAACTACAGCGGACGTGGCGGTAACTATGACTTTGACGGAAGCCGGCCAGTGGCCAATCCCACCAAAGGATTTATCTGGGACTATTGCCAGCGTGCGGGCGTATCTTTTCGGAACTACGGCGAATTTGAGGATAATGGCCCGCCGACCATCGACGTACTTCGCGATACGACACACTACTGCCGTCGATACATCGGCTGGAACCTGGATATCCAGGACATTCGCCGTGAAAAGATTTTCGAGGAGGACTTCGACTCGCTGGTTAAGATCGGTGCAGTTCCCCGCTTCAGTACCGTCTATTTGCCAAACGATCATACCAGTGGCCTGACAAAAGGCGACTATACGCCCGTCGCGCAGATTGCCGACAACGACCTTGCTCTCGGCCGGTTTGCAGATCATATTTCACACAGCGCTATCTGGCCCCAAACGGCCATCTTTGTCCTTGAAGACGACGCGCAGGATGGCCCCGATCATGTCGATGCGCACCGGTCGCCCGCCTACCTCATCAGCCCGTATGTCAAACACCGGTCGGTCGACCATACCATGTATTCCACTACCTCCGTTCTTCGCACGATGGAACTCATCCTTTCCCTGCCTCCGATGAGCCAGTACGACGCGGCGGCTACACCGATGTTTAACAGCTTTACCGCTGATCCCGACACGTCGGCTTTCGATGCCGTCCCCGCATCCGTCGACATCAACGCACGCAATACCGCGATGACCGCCTCTGCCCTCCTTTCGTCGAAATTCGACCTCTCCCGCGCCGACGCCGTTCCCGACGCGTTGCTAAACCGGATTCTGTGGAAAGCCGTCAAAGGCGAGAACAGCGCCGTCCCCGCTCCGCGCCGAAGCGCGTTTGTAAAGGTTACGGCCGCAAAGGAGAAGGAAGATAAAGATTGATCGAACTTTCTTCCGGCGCGCAGTTACACCCGGCCCCCCGGCGGACACTAAGAGTAACTAATCCAAACCGTATGAATTACGTTGTATACTCCGAAGATTGGAGCAGACCCGTCTACTTTTGTCCGCATGCAGGAAACGGTTTTACCGTAAGCACAGACTCCCAAAAAGCACAGACATTTCCCAGCAAAAAAGAGGCGCAAGCCGCGCTCGGGCACTTTGCCCGGCAGTCGAATATGAAATGTCAGTTGAAAAAAAGTTGATCACTCCCGGTTCCACCGGTCAAAGGTCTGCCGGGTCATTCCCCGGATTTCCGCCAGTTCGCGGAGCAATTCCGACTCACTTTTGTCCTGCATGTGCTCGGCTAACTCGTCGAGCCGGCCTTTGATCCCGACAAAAGCGGCCAGCAAATCATCCTGGGACTGATTTCTGACCTTCACGGTCACCGGCTTCTTGGTGAGGACTTTTTTGACATACTCCGTCAGACTGCGGCAAGTGGAGCTTTTTGAATGCTGATAGACTTCTTCCAGTTCTTCGGAAGAAAGCCGTACGGAAAGGAAACGCTTGGGCGTAGCATTGACTTTCATCTGGACGAGGTTTGAAATGAAAGGTTTTAGTTAACGACAATGAAGATAGGGGAGGGAACGCTGCGCTCAAAGCCAAAATGCCCTTTGGCGACAATTTTAGGATTCCTTTAAAGATTCGACCAACTATTAGTCCGCCCGCTGCCCCCGTTTTCCCGTCCGTCATATTTTAATGCCGCTCAACTGCGCGCATGCGTTATATTCAGCACCCAAAATAAAGAACATCAATATTATGAGAAGACTTTTGACTGTCGTACTATTGGTTTCCGCGTTCTCGGTAGCGATTGCCCAGCAACGGCCCGGCAATCCGAATCCGACCGGCGGGAATCCTGCGGCCGCTCCGGGTGGCCGCGCGGGCGCGGGCGGCTCCGCGAAACCCGAACCGCCAAAGCCTTATCACGAAGTGATCACCGACAAAGCTATCACCCACGCTGGCCTGTTTACCGTGCACAAGGTGGAGGATAAATGGTACTTCGAGATCCCCGACTCCATTTTTGGCCGTGATATCCTTGTCAGTACCCGCTACGACCGTACTTCAGCCGGCGGCAACTACGGCGGGGAACAAGTTAATGTTCAAACCATTCGCTGGGAAAAAGGTCCTGCTCATACCGTCTTTCTAAACGTGCTGACCATCGTCAACGTGGCAAAAGATTCCAGCCAGCCGATCGCCCAGGCCGTGCGGAATTCCAATATGAACCCCATCGCGGCGGAGTTCGACATAAAAGCATACGGTAAAAGCGCCGACTCTACGACGGGAACGGTTGTCATTGACGTCTCCGACTTTTTCAAAGGGGACAACCAGGTCGTTAGCCTGACGCCGGGGATCAAGCGGCGGTTTAATCTCGCCGGCCTTGCAGCCGACCGGTCATATATAGAAAGCATTCATACTTTTCCCATCAACACCGAGATCCGGACAGTAAAAACCTATACCGCTTCGCCGATGCCCGCCGCACCGGCTGCGGGCGGTCGCGCACCCGTTGGTTCGTTGCCCGCCGAAGATGCCGCCGGAGCCATTACCGTGGAGCTCAACAACTCCTTCCTGCTCCTTCCCAAAGTGCCAATGGCCAAGCGTGCCTTTGACGCCCGGGTCGGTTTCTTTGCGAGTGAATATACGGTCTATGGTGACGATCAGCAACGCATCTATACCGATGAATTCATCCACCATTGGCGCCTCGAGCCAAAGGACGAAGACCTGGAAAAATACAAACGTGGAGAGCTTGTCGAGCCAAAGAAGCAGATCGTCTATTACATTGATCCCGCCACTCCGAAAAAATGGCGGCCCTATCTCATCGCCGGCATCAACGATTGGAATGTTGCCTTTGAAAAGGCCGGCTTTAAGAACGCCATCGTCGGCAAGGAATGGCCGGTCGACGACAAGACAATGAGCCTAGAGGACGCCCGGTTCAGTGTCGTCCGCTATTTCGCAAGCGACATCGAGAACGCCTATGGCCCCAACGTTGCCGACCCGCGTAGCGGCGAAATCCTGGAATCGCATATCGGCTGGTATCACAACGTAATGAAACTCGTCCACGACTGGTATATGATCCAAACGGCGGCAGTCGATCCTCGCGCCCGTAAAATGAAATTCGACGACGACCTGATGGGAGACCTCATCCGTTTTGTTTCTTCCCACGAAGTTGGGCATACGCTGGGACTGCGTCACAATATGGGAAGCAGTAGCAAGACACCGGTCGAGAAACTGAGGGACAAAGCCTGGGTGGAAGCCAATGGCCATACCGCCTCGATCATGGATTACGCACGGTTCAACTATGTAGCCCAGCCTGAAGACAATATCACCTCAAAGGGTCTCTACCCGCGCATCGGTGACTATGACAAATGGGCGATCGAATGGGGCTATCGGTATGATCCGGACGCAAAGGACGAAGAAGACGACAAAAAGACCATGAATAAGCTGGCGATCGATAGCCTGAAAAACCCCCGGTTGTGGTTCGGCGGCGAGGGCCTGAATTTTGATCCCCGGGCGCAGACCGAAGACCTTGGTGACAACGCCATGAAAGCAAGTGAATACGGGATCAGGAACCTGAAGCGCATTCTCCCCAACCTTCCCGAATGGTGCCGCGAAGAAGCGGATCAATACGGAAACCTCGATGAGGAGTACAACAATCTCGTTGTCGAATTCGCCCTTTGGATGGGGCATGTTACGAAAAACGTCGGCGGTGTCCAGGAGACCTTCAAGAGCGTCGAACAACCTGGTGACGTATACGAAGCCACCCCGAAGGCCACCCAAAAAGAAGCAGTGGAGTTTCTCAACAAACAGCTCTTTTCCACGCCGGCCTGGCTGCTGAATAAGGAAGTCCTCAACAAATTCGCCAACCCCGGTACCGAAGAGCTGGTCAGCCGTGTTCAGGCGAACACCTTGCGCAGTCTTCTGTCCGCCGGCCGCTTATATCGACTCACCATCTGCACGAGCCGTTTTGGGGCTGCAGCCTACTCCGTAGACGAACTGCTCACGGATGCAAAGAAGGGAGTGTGGAGTGAACTGGCCGCCGGCGCCGCGATCGACATCTATCGCCGAAACCTGCAGAAAGTGTATATCGAAGCGCTCGCCAGCCTCATCAGCCCCGCTTCGCCCGCTGCTCCACCCGCAGGGTTGCCGAGGGGGCTGGTCGTCTTCACCGGAGATATTAAAAACACGGATGTGCCGTCTGTCGCACGCGGCCAGCTTGTAGAACTTCGCAGCGAGATCACCGCCGCCGTCCCCAGAATGACCGATAAAGTCAGCAGGTATCACTTGCAGGATGTGCTCGAAAGAATAAAGCAGGCGTTAAATCCAAAGGAAGAAAATAAATAAGAGTCACCCATACCACACGGCCGCCTCGGAAACTCCCGGGCGGCTTTTTCAATTCAACACCTGGTTGACCGACTGCTGTAGTTGAGCCTGCGTAAACGGCTTCGTTATAAACTTGTCGGCCCCCGTCGCCAGCACCGCATCCTCAGCGATCCCATCGACCCCGGTAATCATAATGATCTTGATCTGGGGGTATTCCTGCTTCAGATACCCGATGAAATCGATCCCGAGTCCATCCGGAAGCCGGTTGTCCAGCAACACGACGGACGGCTGCTCCTTCGCAATAAATTCTTTTGCATCCGTAAGCGTATGTACATGATCGACGATCATCTTTCTGCCCCCAAGCAGCAACTCGAGCAACAGACAAATATCGCCTTCGTCCTCCACAACGAGAATCCTGGTCACTTCTTTCTTAGCAGCCATTAATGACGAAATTAAATGGTGAATAATAGCCCGGCGTCAGCCGGGCCTTTCCTTGCCATGAATCGCGCTCGACGGCACGGCAACAGGAGCTAAGCCTCCACTTCCTGCGCCGCATCTTTGTTGATCCCGCTTACCGCCAGTTGGGTCAGCTTCTGGTCAGCCGCCTTTTCCTCCTTCAGGGTTTCCTGCAGGAGGTTGGCAACTTCCGTCTCACCCATGTCCCTGGCCAGCTGGATCAGCGCACCATACGTAGCGATCTCATAATGCTCTGCCTTCTGCCCCGCAAAGATAAGTCCAACATCGCGCTGAGCCGTATTGTCTTCTGTGTCATCGATGATCTCTTCGCCTTCTTCCGCAATGCCTTTAATGGCCGGACATTCCGTCGCCTCCGCTTTTTCCTTCATCATCGAAAAGGCCTTTTCGATCCGCGAAACATGGTTCCTTGTTTCATTCAAATGACTGTCAAATGCCTGCCGCAATTCCGGCGAGTGTGACGCCTCGGATAACTTGGGCAAGGTTTTGACAAGTTTCTGTTCTGCCCAATAAATATCCTGCAGCTGTTCGATAAAGAATTGGCGCAGCCTGGAATTTTGCGCCGTCTTTGATGACGTTGTAGATGGTGTTGCCATATTGTGATTGTTTATGACTTTCACGCCAAAAAAAATCATGCCATCCCGGACCCCCCACGACATAACAAAACCTCCCCGAAAATTTAGACATAATGTTGACGGATATATCCTGCGATGGCTTGTATGAGCCCCGTTGAATTGCCTTTTTCCTCCCGCGCCGTCCAGCCCGTATCCCCGCAACAGAGATAAGCAAAGAATTTATTGCCGATAGTCACCCGGAAATAAACGGGCATGCCGTTTTTGCCGATCTCCGCGGAAGGCGTGATGTCTCCCTTATAATATTCTCCCTCATACGCAAGCGATAGGGGTATAGTCTTTCTTTTATTCAACGGTTCCATATCCGATCGTAAGGTTTCACTCAATAAACGCAAAACGTATACCCCTGGGAAGCCGCGTTGCTGCGTGGCCGCGACTGGCCCGGGAATTGCAAAAGTCTTTTGAGATGAAACAAATGTGCAAATGACCAGTGCGTTAAATGACAACTTATCCCCGCTGAGACGATCCATCATTGCCGAGACAAAAGTCTTTCTCCGCGGTTTGAAATCAGGCGCTTCCGATGCCCAGCTCCTGGCCATCGCCAAACGCATCCGCGATAAGGAGCACGATCTTTCGAGGGAGGAAGGCGCCATCCTCGATCCCAAAATGTGGCGTATTCTGCACAATCGGTTAAAGAATCGCAGGGTTGAATTTATAGACGTCAATAGTTAACATATTTATAGCATTATGCCAACCAAAAAAGCCATTGATGCAGCCCGGCGCGATAAAGCAGAAGGAAAGTCTCCGAGCACCCAGGCCGGAGAATTTGTAAAGGAAGAAATCGACAAGATCCGCCGCGGCGAACACGGCGCCGCCAATACCAAGCAAGCGATCGCCATCGGTTTATCCGAAGCGCGTCGGGCCGGTGTCGACCTCCCGGCACCCGCCAAAGGCAAAACTTCGGAAAAGACCCGCAAAAGCGCCGAAAGCGCGTACGAAAAGGGCCAGCGCCATGAGCCGATTGATCCGACCAGAAGTCGCGCGCGGGAAAAAGCGTTGAAGAAAGAGCCGACGGATACCGCTTCCCGCTCAGCCCTCTCCGCGCAAACCCGGACCGCTGCCCGGCAGCGTAGCAGCAGTGAGCGCAGTGCGGCCGCGAAAAAGGCTGCCCGCACCAGAGCCCGCAACAAGGATTAGCGCTTCGCGTTTGCATTTACGGATATAAAGAATATAAAAGCCCCCGCCGATCGGCGGGGGCTTTACAAACCTAGCAGCTTGCGAAATATTTTTCCGGCAGGGGCAATGCATCGGTTTTACATAGGAAGTCTACAGGATACGGTTTTCAGCATCAGTCTTCGTAAGGGTCATCGACGTTCAGGGATCCGGATAAAGAACGGACCAGCTTGTTTTACCTGTACGCGCCGGACCTCGGATCGAAGGCGCGGACCCGTCGGCATACGCATTCCGGGCCAGCTTGTTTTACACGCACTTCGTTTGGGTCCAAAACTTGCGAGAATAAGCTGTTCACTATACAAATCGCCTGCGACATCCCAATTATTGCCCTGTAATCGGTTTCTTTGGTATTTTAGGTACATTACCTTAAAAAAATGGATGGAGAACACCGCAAGGGGATTAAATTTCCTTCATTTCCCCATAGCGGGAAAACTGGTTTGGGATTTGCGGGAGATAGGGCGACCCACAGGCAACCGCTATGATCACCGAAAATTCAACCGTCCGTGAAATCCGCGAAGGCATTATCTCGGACACAAAAGCCTTCCTAACTGGCTTAGAATCAGGTGCTTCCAATGAACAGCTTCGGGGCGTCCTGCAGCGAATCAGGGAAAGGGAGCTTCTTCTTCTTAAGGAGGGCGGAGCCATGCTGGATCCGAAAATCTGGAGTATTCTTATCAATCGGCTCGCCCAGCGGGAGGGTGTGGACGTTATTGACAATACGGGACCGAAGCCGTAAATCAACCGTCAATTCTCATCCAACGATTCTTTACCGTCCTTGAAAAGCTCGTTCAGCTTCACAACCAGCTTGTCAAACGATACCATATCCAACGGTTTTGTAAAATAAACGTCTGCTCCGCTATTCAGCGCTTTGTCGATATATTCCTGGTTGCTGGACGTGCTCCAGACGACCTTCGGAATATGCCGAAGCCTTCCTTCCTCCCGGACGATCTTTAATACTTCGGCGCCAGTCATCCCCGGCATCTTATAGTCTATGACGATCAGGCGTGGGAGTTCCTCATTCGGACAATTCCGCAAATACTCCAGGGTCTCAAATCCGTTCGCCATCAACCGGAAACCGGCGTCGGGATTCCGTCGGTGAAAACGCTCGACCAACATTTCCTGGTCGTCCGGATCGTCATCGGCAACAAGGATATAAGGCTTCACATCGGTCATCGGTTCCTGATTTGGTGTAGCGATATGACCCCACTTTATTTGAATTAAGGGTGGCCAGTTCCCTCAAAGTTAAGCTATCAGGGGTATTCGCATGCATGGAAGTATGGCACCTTTGTTGTGACCTAAGTGGAATGTCTGAAGATCAGCCGAATGGAATACTACATGCGTATTTTCACGACGAGAAGTATTATCACCTGATGATCGGGGAGGTAGAGGACTACGCCATCCTCATGCTAGACCGGAACGGAGTGATCCGGAACTGGAACAAGGGGGCTGAAAAGATAAAAGGATATAAGGAGGATGAGGCGGTGGGCATGCATTTCCGAATGTTTTACCGCCAGGAAGACCGGGACACCGGCCTGCCGGAACAGCTCATCGACCGGGCCGCCCGCGAAGGGAAGGCTGTTCACGAAGGATGGCGCCTGCGAAAAGATGGCACGGCTTTCTGGGGTAGTGTCGTCATAACGGCGCTCCACGGTGCCGACGGGGAGGTGATTGGTTTCTCCAAAGTGACCCGCGACCTGACGGAACGCAAGCAAGCAGAGGACCGGCTCCTGCAATATGCCCGACGACTAGAGGCTCAAAACAAAGAGTTGAACCAGTTTGCCTACGCCGCCGCACACGACATGAAGGAACCGCTTCGGAAGATCCAGATGTATTATTCGGCCATTTTGGGCGAGAACGGGGAATGCTCCGCTGAACAACGGAATATGTATCTTCAAAAATCTGCGGATGCGGCCCGCCGGATGCAGCGGTTAATCGATGACCTGCTGACGTTCACCCGAATCGTGGGAACCGATCAGACCTTCGATCGGGTCGACCTTAACCAGGTGGTTGCGGAGGTCGTCGCCCAATACCAGGATTCCATCGATGCATTGGGCGTAAAAATCAGTCATGACGACCTCCCCGTCGTCAAAGGGATCGGCTTCCAAATGCACCAGCTGTTTGGCAATCTGCTCAGCAATTCGATCAAGTACCGCTCAAAGGAACGCACGCTGAGCATTTCGATATCGGCTGTTCCTGTCCGTGTCCCCGAAATGGCTGATGCGTACGGGGCAGGACGCTTTATCAAGATCGAATTCCGCGACAATGGAATTGGCTTTGCACCCGAAATGTCGGAAAAGATCTTTGACATGTTCGAACGGCTGCACAGCCGCGAGCAGTACTCCGGCACCGGTATCGGGTTGGCGATTTGCCGACGGATAATGAATAACAATCGCGGCTTTATCCGCGCTTCCGGGATCCCCAATCAGGGATCTGTATTTGAGATATTTTTCAGGAATGATCCTGCTTAAATATATGGCACCTCCAACCGCACCTCACATCCCCTCCCCGGCGCGGAAAGGATCTTGAGTTCTCCCTTTAAGACCGCCGCCCTGCGCCGGATATTCTCCAGCCCGATCCCTGGTGCCTTCGCGGCCGGATCAAACCCTTTTCCATCATCCCGGATCGATAAGAGCAGCCCATCATTCATTTGCCGAAGCTGAATGACCACATGCGCAGCCTCCGCATGCTTAAAAATATTGCTGAGCTGCTCCTGCACGATGCGATAAAACGTCAGTTCCAGCTCCTCATCCCCGAGCCCCTCCAATCCCTCCGCCTCCACGCGGATATCGAGCCGGCCGCCCGTATTCATCGCATCGGCGAGCTCGTGGATCTTCTCGGGTAAACCTTCCGCCGTCCGCATAGCAGGGGCCAGCCGATGTGAAAGACGGCGGAGTTCGTAGATTCCCGCATTGACATAACCTTTGGCATCCTCCAACGCCTCCAGTGCCGAAGCCCGGTCATCGAACTGGCTTTCCGCATAGTCGAGGGTGAGCAGCGAGCCGGCCAGGATCTGTTGCACGTTGTCGTGGAGCTCCATCCCGATCTGCGTTCGCTCCTGCTCCTGCGCATCGATCACCGCCTTGTTAATGCGGTTCTGTTCCTGCATCCGATCTGTGATGTCGATGATCGAGCCGATAGTTGCCGGCTCCTCATTGTAGATGATCCGCGAAACCAATGCTTCCACAAAAATGACCGAGCCGTCGCCCCGGATGATTCGCAGGGAATAGTGATCGCCCTGGACGGCACCGCCGCGACGCAACTCATAGCGACGTTGTGCCATAACCAGGTCGTCCTCGTGGACGAGCAGCTCCGGCCGAAGTTGATGCACTATTGTCTCCCGGTCATAACCGGTGATTTGCTCGAAGACCGGGTTGACATATACAAATTTGTCATGTTGTAGAATATAGGCTCCGACCGGCATATTGTCCAGGACCATTGCCAGCGTCCGTTCATGCCGTACCAGCACGTCGAGCATTTCGTTGAAAGCCGTGGCCAGCTGTATCGTTTCATAACTTCCCGATGGCTCCGCGCGCTTGCTTCTGTCCCCGCTCCGGATCGAATCTGCGGCGTGTACCAGCCTCGTCAGCCCTGCGGACAATCGTTTCCCGATGTAGAGCGCAACTACAAGACCCGCCACCATCGCCGCCAACACATAGAGCAAGCCTTTTCGGTAGATCGACATCAGGTTGGCATAAATATAATCCTGATTGATGCCGACCCGCGCCCACCCGATGATCCTGCCCTGCTGCAGCACCGGCGCGGCAACATCCAGCATATGGTCGTCCTGCAGCAGGATCTGACTGCGGGCTTCCTGACGCAGGCCCCGGCTCACGCTGTCGGTCGCCTTCTTCCCCTGCAGGGCAGCGTTACTATGCGCCAGGACCACATTGTCCGGCGAAAGGATCATCGCATATTCGAGATTAGGGAAATTTTTATAGCTGACGGTCATCCTTTCGAGGCCGTCAAATTCGTCCCCAATTACATCCGCATTTGAATTCACCGCGAGTTCATTGGCGAGACTCAACGCCTGTGCCTGGCTCTGCTGCCGCAGAAAAAGCAGTTGCCGCCGCACAAGGTCGACGACGAACAAGGTCATCAGGGCAAAATGGACCATGACAATCCCCAGCACCAACTGGCCCCGGATCGTGACAGGCCAAAATCTTTTTCCATAGTTAGTGAATGACCGCATTGTATTCTTTTAAAAAGGCCTCCATCGGGTGGAAGCTGTTGCTGTCAGCCGGCGCAAACCCCCCGATCCCTAACCGCTGTAAAGCTTTCCGGCCCTGCTCGTCGTCCGACAGTCGAAAAAAAAGCCCGGCCACCCGGTTTACGAGATCGTCGGGAAGGGTCGAACGAAACAACATCCCCGCATTGACAAGCGGCGGCGTCACCCACCGGGCTTCCAGCCTGGCCGCGATTTCCGGTCGTTGTCTGAGATAAACCTCCCACGCAGGCTTCCACGCCGTGCCCGCGGACGCCCGACCCAAATAAACGTCCAGCATGGCAGATTCGAACGACGGTGCATATATCCGGTGGACATTCCCGTTGACGTCAACGCCGTGCCGGTACAAATATAACAGCGGCGTCATCGTGCCCGCCAACGTGTTCCTACCGGGAAAACAGATCGTGCGCCCGCTGAGGTCGCCGAACTGACGGATACCCGAATCCTTATTGACAAAAATGACGGTTTGTCCGCTATCCGCGATCCGGCCGACCACGCGATAGCCATGTTGTTCCGCGCCCACCAGCTGAGCTCCGTTGATCACCGTAAGATCGAAGTAATTATTCTGTAATTTGTTCTGATAGTCCTCCACGCTCACACAAGCCACCGTTTGAATGGTCACGGTATCCAGATGATCATTCAGATACTGAACAAGCAGATCGGTTGTCTCATAGAATTCCTGCCCGGGCACGCCAAGACTCAGTACTCTTTTTCCCGTGCCCGCGGCTTCGAACTTCGGCTCATAAGGGGATCTCCGGCCGGAGCAGGCCATTGTCGACCACATGGCCAGTAGCAGGCAGACCATTAGCGCGGTTCGGCTGACAGGAAAGATGGGTTTTTCGCCGGCCAAGATCACAAAGCTTGTATAAGAAATTTACTATAATATGCCGGTTTAGCATAATTTATTTAAATTTCAGGATGTGGAGAATATTGCTGGCGGATGACCATGATATCGTTCGACAAGGGCTGGAAAGGATCCTGCGCGCGGAATACCCAGATGCCATGATCCATGCGGTAGCAGATGGTAAGCATTTGCTTGCAGCCGTGCATGGCTCAGCCTGGGACCTGGTGATTTCCGATCTGTCCATGCCTGCCATTGGCGGCCTCGAAGCGCTTGCGCAAATCCGTGAGCGTCAGCCGGATTTGCCGGTTCTGATCCTGACCATGCATCCGGAGGAACAGTACGCGCTGCGTGCCCTGAAGGCGGGCGCCGCAGGTTACCTGACAAAAGACATGAATTCAACCGAGCTCCTTGCCGCAACCCGCCATGTCCTGGCGGGAAGAAAATATATCACCCCCTCCATCGCCGAGCGGCTGATGGACCATGTCAATACGGAAGGGGGCGACCTCCCGCACCAAAAGCTTTCCGCCCGCGAACTGGAAGTCTTCAAAATGCTGGCCGGTGGTACGCCCCTTATTGTGATCAGCCGGACCCTTGCGCTAACCCCCACGACCGTCAGCACCTACCGGTCCCGTATTTTGCAAAAATTGAAGGTCACGTCAAACGCCGACCTCACCCGCTACGCCATCCGCAATCATCTGATCGAGGGATGATCCCCCGGTTTCTTGTCATGGATCGACGACACCCGCGCCGCCGATTCCTCACCCTATTTCTACATCGGGTTCTATTTTTTCACCGCCTCCGCCTGCGTTACTTTGTTCTTCCACCCGAAAATTGAAAAACCAGGATATACAAAAAAGCCTTCGCTAAACCGAAGGCTTTCTTATTGCTGACCGAATCGTTCAATTGCTATTCCGTACCTGCCATGGCCGATGAGTTCCTCGGGTTGAATTCACGCCGGCTCGGCCGGATAATAATCCTGATCGCCGTACTTTGCGGCGTCCCGCTCATTGGCGGCCGCTGAAGCGAAACATTTACCTTTGGCACCCCGTTTTTCAAAAAGTGATTGGCCACCGCCACCATGCGGCCCTGCTTTAACGACCAACCGGGATGATGTCCCGTTCCGCTGGAAAACGCCATGCCGCCTTCCGAAGCGTAGTGGTGATGCACTTTCTTGTGTGCGGGTGAGCTGCCATTGTTGGATGGGCCGGCCGTACTGGCGGTCGCTGTGCCGGCAGTCCCTGTGCCGGCGGTCGCTGTGCCGGCGGTCCCCGAACCTGAAGTGACGCCGCGTCCACCGTTCGCCCCGGCCGATGCCGCCGTATGATGCGCATGCGGGCGGTGATGCTTTGGCGCGGGCGCCTCGCCCATATCCCGATTGCCGGTCACCCCCTCGTTTACTCCTATCGCCGAGTCCCCCGTTCCGACCGTGACATTCGCGTCGGGCCGGTTGGTTAGGACCCGGGCAATCCCATCCAACACCTGTTGGCCCGCGGGCGTAACGGCGGTACTGTTCTTTTTGAATATGTCGTTCTCATCCAGCCGTACATAGACGGCATCCCTCTGCTGCCGGACATCCGCATTTGTCACCCCAGCCTGGCTAAGTACGCCTTGAACCTCCTGGTTCACCGCAGCGAGGGTGTCTTGTTCTTCCTTGTAATAGCTTTGATAATATTGCAGCGATTTCTGCTGTTCATTGTACCGGTTTGTGCTGCTGTCAAGCGAACTTTGCAGCGTGGTATTCCTGCCCTGCAGTTGCTGTACATTGCCGTTTAGCGAAGCGACCTGCTGCGCCAGCTGGGCACTGTCACTCCGCACTTTTGCCAATTCTGCCTGCGATGCCTCATATTTCTTCTTCGATACGACGCATCCGCTGAGCAAGATCAGGGCCGTACCGCCCATAACGAAAGCCCCCTGTAGTGTGGATTTCATAATCAAGTAGTTTTAAGTAACAGAATTTTAATAGGTACATAAATTATAATGCCAGGGGGGGAATATCCTTTGGCGCCAAACTACTTCTTTTTCCGGGAGATCAAATCCAGTGCCTCCTTATGACCGATCTTGTCCAGCGCCCTGAACTTCTTTCCTTCCATTTTATTGTAATCCACAAAGAACTCCTCCAGTTCATCGGTAATTTGCTTCGGAAGGTCCTTTAGCTCTTTGACATTTTGAAAAATATTGGAGCATTTGGGAATGGCTACAAAACGATCGTTCCGGACCATCTTATCGCTCTTTTGCTCCTTCGACTGTTCGGCGGTGATCCCGCCGATTATCCGGCATTTGATGATCACTCCCGGAAAACTGTTGAACTCCGAGATTACGATCACGTCAAGCGGGTCGCCGTCCTCACCCTTGGTTTTCGGAATAAACCCGAAGTCATAAGGGAAGACCATCCCCGACGGCAATATTTTACTTAATTGGAAAAATGGCGTATCGGGGACGTAGTCGTACTTCTGGGAACTGCCTTTCGGGGTTTCAATAATGACATCTAGACAATGGGACATAATCACCGGACTTAAAAAACCGGGCCAATATTTGCCCACTGCTAAAAAACGACGCCGGTATGCACACACTATTTACCCTCTTTGGCCACGGCAAAGACCTCAGCAGCCTCCAGATGATCTGCCGCGCGATAGTCAGCTTCTTCCTGACCCTCGCGCTGATCCGAATCGCGGGGATTCGGACTTTTGGCAAAAAGACACCCTTTGATAACGTCATCACTATTATGCTCGGCTCGGTCTTCAGCCGCGTTGTCGTGGGTGCTTCTCCCTTTGTGGCCACCACCCTGGCCTGTCTCGCCTTCGTACTGGTCCACCGCCTCCTCGCCTGGGCCAGCTTTTACAAGGATTGGATCGGCCGCTGGGTGAAAGGCGAGGCATCCTCCCTGTATGCGGACGGCCGGGTCAACGAAAGAAATATGCGCGCCTCCGCCGTCAGCGAGAAAGACCTTCGCGAAAGCGTTCGCCAGAAGATCAACGAAGACAGTTTTGTGCATGTGCGCGAGATCATCCAGGAGCGTAACGGCGAGATCAGCGTCATCAAAACGTAGGGAAATATTTCCTCAATGGCCGCATTAGTGATCCAAATTCGTTTGACGCCCCCAGGAAATGAGACGCTCGACGACGAAGTCGTCTACCCGCCGGGTCATAAGGAAAGCATTCCCTCCAAAAATCAAAATACCATGCCATGGCATATTCTTTGAGGCCGGAAATCAAAATCCGTTAAATGTTTGACTATGTTCGACGACAAGATGAACCGCCGCAGAGTGATCGGCGGTATCAGTACCGGGATCGCAATGATGGCGACGGGCCACGTCACCGCCGCCCCGATCGCTACAACGCCCGGATCGGCGATTGCAACCACGGCAACACACTCGCCCGATCTGCAGGATCCCACGACGAAGTATCCCCGTCCGCCGTTCCAAAGTCAGTCACAACCCTGGCCCGGCCTGGCCGGCAAGATGAATCCACGCCCCGACCACGGCGAGACCAGTTACAAGGGCTCCGGCCGCCTCGCCGGCCGTAAAGCGTTGATCACCGGCGGGGATTCCGGAATGGGTCGCGCCGCGGCAATCGCCTATGCGCGGGAAGGCGCCGATGTAGCGATCAGCTATTATCCTACCGAAGAACCCGATGCAAAAGAGGTGATCGATCTGATCCGGAAGGAAGGCCGCAAAGGTATTCCGATACCGGGCGACCTCCGCGAAGAAGCATACTGCAGGAAACTGGTCGAGAAGGCGATCGAAGAGCTTGGCGGCCTGGACATCATCGTCAGCAATGCCGGTCGCCAGCAGTCAAGAGAATCCATACTCGACCTGACCACCGAAGACTTCGATGCAACTATGAAGACAAATATTTACGCGCCCTTCTGGATCATAAAAGCAGCCTTGCCGCATCTGAAACCGGGGTCTGTCATCATCGGGACCACCTCCGAGCAGGCTTACGACCCCTCCCCCGATCTCTATGACTATGCGCAGACGAAGGCCGCCACCATGAACTATGTAAAGTCGCTTGCCAAGCAACTCGGGCCAAAAGGCATTCGTGTCAACGGCGTTGCCCCGGGTCCGATCTGGACGCCGCTGCAGGTAAGCGGCGGCGCAACGCAGCAAAAGCTGGAAAAATTTGGCGGCCAGACCCCGCTTGGCCGGCCAGGACAGCCCGCCGAGCTCGCGTCCATTTACGTGCAGCTTGCGGCATCCGATGCCAGTTATGCGAACGGCCAGGTCTATGGTTCGTCCGGCGGAAGCGGGCAGCCATAAGCCGGAATCAGCATAATTGCTTCAATATTTTCATCAGCGCTATTTCAGCTTGCTCTGAATGGTGTTCAGCAGCTGTTTCATCTCGAAGGGTTTCGAAATAAAGCCTTCCGCCTGGCATTCGCCGACATTTTTCTGAAATTCAATATTGGCGGAGAAAAGAATGATCGGAATGTCCCTGGTTGCATCTTGCCGCTTTAGCGCCTTGCAAATCTCCCGGCCGTCAATTGTACCCAACGAGATATCCATCAGGATCAGACTCGGCTCAAATTCCCGGATCGCTTCCGCCACCATTTCGCCGCGGAAGATCGTCCTCACCTCCATCCCGCTCCTGGTGAGTATCAATCTCACCAATTCAAGGATGTCAATATCGTCATCGACAACAAGAATCTTGCTCATTGGTCACTTTTTTTTATTTCTTTGTGCGTTCCGCTCCCTTTTGCTTCCAACGGCAACCGGAAAAAGAATGATGCCCCGTCGGCCCTGTTCTTCACCCAAATCCTACCCTGATGCCGGATGATAATATCGCGGCAGATATAAAGACCGAGGCCAAATCCTGAGATATGCGGGGATATGCCTCTCGCCCGATAAAAACGGCCGAATATGGCGTCTTCTTCACCCGCAGGAATGCCGGAACCCTGGTCGGCAACTTCCACAATAACGTCCGCGCCGCTAACGACCGCATTAACCGCGATCGGTAAACCGTCGGCAGAATATTTAACCGCATTGGAAAGCAAGTTGAGAAGCACCTGTTCTATCCGTTGCCGGTCCGCCCGTATCTGCCGCCCGCAAGCGGCATTAAAGGTAATCGCGCGGTCCTTGGTAAGCATCCGGGTGGAATTGATGGTTTCCCGGATCAGTTCATCGAGATCGAACCAGCTGAAGTTGAGCTCCAACTGACCGGTCTGGATTTTGGTGACGTCCAACAGGTCCGCAATGAGTTTTTCCAGCTTTTTCGCATTGACAAATGCCCGTTCAACCATTTGCCGATTGGGCTGCCGGTCTTCGATCGATTGCAGGATTTCCAAATAACCCTTAACGTTGGTCAGCGGGGTCTTTAACTCATGACTTGCCACACCGATAAATTCATCCTTTCGCCGTTGATTTTCGTCGATTTTCGTCAGCATGTCATTAAATTCACGGATGAGGATGCCGATCTCGTCTTTTCCCCGGTCCTCAAGCGTGATCCTGTATTCCCCCGTCTGGCCCGCCCGCTGCATCGCGCGCACCAGGGTGCGCAGCCGGGCAGAAATATAGGGTTCGAGGCCATAGGAAAGCGCAAAAGCCGCAAACAGGGCCACGATCGCCAGCGCGACCGCCAACGTCATCATTTGCTCTCTCATCCGGGGCAGTTCATCGAGATGTATCTGGAGATAGACATCGCCAACGGTATCCGGGTTGCCGGTAATTGAGCGAACGACAATGAGATTGTTTCCGCTAAAGAATGTTCCCTGCTTGCTCCTGTAAAACCGAAAAGCCGCTGTATCCGCACCCGGCCGGCCGGCAGCCGCAAAGACCCGGCGCTGTCGGTCGAGGATAGCGCCATACCTGATGTCCGGCGTGACCGTCCCCAGATCGGTGAGCATTTTCCGGGCGGCGTCGTTGTCCTGGAATTGCAGCGGCGCCACACTATTCTGTGCGATGATCCCTGCAATGGTTCGGAGATCGTCCGCTTTTCGGGCCTTGAACGTCTTGATCCGCGAATTGATAAAGATGGTGGAAAAGATGCCCAGCACCAGCACACTCGTCAGCACCTGCATGAGGACCAGCTTATTTCGGATCGATATATCGTTAAAGGTCTTCATTTGTCATTGACAACGATTGCCAGCTTTAGCAGCTGTGAACTTACTTTCAGCCCACTGGCGGACAGCGACTTCAGGTTGACTTCAAATCGAAGCTTATCGCCGGGAAGGACAAAATTGAACATAACGCCGCGCCGGGCAGCACCCGCCACCTCGCCGATCGTCAACTCATTCCTGTTGACCCGAGCCATGATCGCAGCCAGATCTATCTTACACCGGCGTGAGATGAACAGGACCTGGCAGGGAACAAGCTGTTCCAGCTTGTCGAACCGGCGGACGACAATCTTTTTATTGCCAACCGTGCCCGTGCGGGCAATCTCCTGCAGGGGATCTTCGATATCCGAGGGGCCGATGATGCCGATTACGAATTCGGAACCGCCGGGGTCGGCCGGCCAGTCTATATATTTGGTGAAATTATAAAGGAACGCCGCCTTTAAATTCGTCTCGAGATTCGGGTCCTGTGCCGCACAGCGGACGGGGAAGACGGAGAATGCCGTCAACACACCTGCCATCCCGGAAACAAACCATCGTCTCATAATGTTATCCCCAGCTTGATAATACCGTTCGCCCCCGGTTGCTCCAGGACGGTAGAGTATACAAGCCCGTCGGCCGTGCGGAATCCGGGATCGAGCCATTTAGCATTCAGCAAATTATGGATGTCGATACTGGCGCTGATCCGCCGGTCGATTAATTTTCGGGTGCCAAAGGCGACGTTAGTCAATGCATAGCCGGCAACAGGTCCGTAGGGGTCGGTCCGCGGGCTCGTTCGCCGGCCAACCCAATTTTCCGCGACGGTGAGGTAAAGAGAAGCATTGAAGTGCGCTGTCAGGCCAAGATTGCCTTTTAGCCTGGCAACATCCGGCAGGCGACCGGAAGCGCCCGTCGCCAGATCTTTTCCCATCGCGTCCTGGTAAGTAAAATTGGCATAGCCGGTCAGCGCCGGCACGGGCTGAAAATTGACCATGACTTCAAAGCCGTTGATCGTGAACCGGCCGGGGTTCTTATCCGGATTAAAACCCGACAAGTTGGATAAAATGATCACATCGCTCAGCTCATTTCGGAACGCGTTGAGCTGCAGACTAAATGTTTTGGCCGGCGACCATGTCCCATTGACTTCATACGACGTGATCTTTTCTGTCTGCAGCTTAAAATTCCTGCCCGTTTGATAAATCTCCAGGTTGGAAGGCGCCCGGAAAGCGTGCCCCGCCTGAAGCTTGAAAGTGAATTGGCTGTTCCATTCGTTGACGATCGCCAACCGCGGACTGAATTCAGACCCGAAATAGCTGTTGTAGTCATACCGGGCGCCCACGGTAAAACTTGTCTTGCGAAGCAGCTTTGTGGACAACACATATTGGGCATAGCTGCCGAAATTATTGCGGATGTCGTACGCACGGGAAAGAAATCCCGGGTGCAGATCGGTTACGCTGTCTTTTCCATCTACAAGAGTGACGCTGGGATCGTAATGGATCCCCCGCTCTCCCCGCTCGACATTGTCCTGGAAGAAGGAGACACCTGCCGCCAACTGTTGATCGGGATCGATTCGGAATTGTGCGGAAAGGCCGCCCCACGCCCGGTTCGACGTTGTCAGGATCGGTATCCGTTGCATCAGCGTGCCATTCGTGGTTATAAAGATGTAGGAGTCGGAACCGACCCCGGTTTCGCGATAAATGAACCGGCCGAGAAGATCCAGATTTTTGGTTGGCCTATATTCCTGCTGGAAATACAAGGTCCGAAGAAATGGGTCATCCACCCCCGATCGTTTGCCAAGGAAATTACGCTGAACCAACCCCACAAGACCTTGGTTGTGGTATCCCTGCGGCGGAAGCCCGAAATAGATCGTCGCGCTGTTGGAGTAAGTGCCCCAGCCGACGGGTGTCCGGTAGCTTCGGTACCCAATGGTGGTCGTCCCGTGCTCCTCATGGTAGCTCAACTCGCCCTTATACGAATAGGCGTTGTTCACAAAGGAGGCGTCATAGTAAGGGTCCCGGTTTTTGAATGCGGGCCCCTGGCTGTAAAACAAGGTCCCGGCGACAGACCCTTCCCAACGATCTTGCCTGAAGCCCGCGTTCAGCGTCGTGAACCGCGTAGCATAACTTCCTAATCCTTCCTGCACCCGAATTCCATTAAGCTGACTACCCTTTTTGGAAATGATATTAATAACGCCGCCGTAGGCATTCGCTCCATAAAGAGCGGAAATGGGGCCCCAAATGATCTCAATTCGATCCGCATCGTGGAGGTTGTAAGCGGGACCGGCCATATCATTGCTCCCGAGAATGTTATTCTCTGCGATCCCGTCGATGAGCAGCAACGCCCGAAGATTCTCTGCGCCGTACATCCCGCGAAAGTATATAAGCGTTGGGGCATAGCCATTTATGTGGACCATGTCGATCCCTGGTACATCCCGCAGCGCGTCCTCCAACTGTTCATAACCTCGCTCCTGGATCTGCCGCGATGTGATCACCGTGATGGTCGACGGCGCCTGGGAAGCATTTTGAAGAAAGCCGGAGGCGGTTACGACTTTGACATTCAGCAATTGTTCGACCGAAAGATTTAGTAGTTGCCGTAATGCGGGAGTAGTGTCCTGTTGCGCGTGCAGCCACAAAGGGGACATTAGCAGCGATAACGCAAACCGTTGGGAAATTACGCTCATAACAGTTCAGGGGTTTAAAATAGGATCAGATCTGACCTGGTTCAGGCGACAAAAAGCGGGCCGGACAAAAACACGCTACTCAAAAATCAGACTGGGGAAATTTATCTACATATTTCCTTGACTTTAGTAAATATCTTTGCCTATTCCCGCTGATATCGCTTGCTTCATTACCATCCCGTATGAATAAGGTACTTCTTATTGACGATGATCCGGTCTTTGTTCTCCTGGCGAGAAAAATCCTAGAGACCATCGACGACACACTGCTTATCGACGTTTTCGCGGACGGCGAATTGGCTATCAACTACATAAATACGGTTAAAGACGATCCGGATGCCCTGCCGGAATTTATATTCCTGGACCTCAACATGCCGGTGCTTGATGGTTGGGGGTTTTTGGAAGCCTACTCAGCCATTTGGGACAAATTGGACAAAAATATCAGTTTATATATCCTTTCCTCAACCATTTCATCCGATGACATTGCCCGCGCATTGGCCTACCCGGTCACAAAAGGATTCCTGATAAAACCGCTGGACAAAGCGAAAATGGAAGCGATCCTGCAAAATGAAGATGGAAAGGATCCCGCCAAAAATTGAATAGCCGAACCGCCGGGGCACGGATATTGTACCAGGGTTCAAAACATGCGATGGGGCGAACTATCGGAATTTTATTGATCATTCTGGGTGTAGCGATGTTCATTTGGACGGGATTTTCCTACACCAGACGGGAGAA